>Ga0155447_105_pt1 | contig 1619 bp, 1 predicted proteins | sample RifCSPhighO2_02_FD_111895 | JGI IMG/M metagenome (GOLD analysis project Ga0155447, IMG submission 111895) | Candidatus Levybacteria bacterium RIFCSPHIGHO2_02_FULL_42_12 | reverse complement strand
TAAGGGAGGCCTTGCTTTTATCCGAACGTATCCCTTTCTCGGGTCTTTTCTCACAACTATCACGTATCCCATTTTTTGCGCGAGCTTTAATACGGCATCGTTAATGGTCTCAATCCCCAATCCTTTTCCGAACCTCGTTTCAAACAGAATGCCTTTCTCCTCAATCTCCTTTTCTGCCCACACGCGGTTTTCAAAATCTCTTAACATCGCGTCCAAGCAAATACACCCAAAAAGCGTTGTTTCTTCATTGTGATCCGGATATTGCAGCTTATACCCCTCCAAAAGACCAAGCAAAGAAAATTCGTGATAATCCGCCGTTGGGTTCTCCCAAAATACTTCCTTAAAGTGATCAATTTCTGTCACAATTGCGACGATTCTCTCAATCGCCTTTTTTTTATCTTTCCATTTTTCACCCTGATTGGCGACTACTGATTGCTGATTGCTTACATATTCCCATGTTCTACTGGCTGCGCATACCGATTGATCATCGGTTTCATGGTGATCCAAAGGTCCTAACCCCGTATCCACATGTATCACCTCATTATCGCCAATTTGTTCAACGGGTGACCCCGTTGAGCGGGGCGAGAGTGAGTAAGGGGTGGCAGTCGTGGAAGGAATAGCATCAGCAAGACTAGCAGGAGCACCGTGGGAAGAGCGAGTGGCAGGACCCGCGAGGGCGGAGCCCCGCAACCTTTCTCCCGCAGGAACAAACTTCACCTCCGCGTTTTCCCATCCCGGCAAAAACCGCTTCAAAAGCCAACAAGACGTAATCGCATCCCAATCAGGCGAATGGTGGGTCACAATGATCTTCATAAAACTCACCCCCAGTATAGTTGAAAAAAGTGCGCTTGACAAGAAAGGCGCAGTCTTTTACGATGGGTATATACATGAATCCTGCCAAGCCTCAAGATCTTGATCCGCGCCTTAAAGAAGTATACGAACGGGTAATGAATACGCGCGTTGCTTCATTACCCCAACAGCAACCAGCCCAACCCCAACCTCAACCTCAACAACAGGCACCGAGAGTCCAACCAACGCAACAAACAGGACCGGTTACGTTTAGGGCAGATCAGGTATCGACAAAAAAAAGAGGAGTTCCATTTGCGGCGCTCGTGGTATTGGGGGTACTATTTTTTGTTGCTTATTCCCTTTTGTGGCTTCGCATCTTTAACGTGAAGATTCCCTTCTTACCCCTTTAACTGAGGCGAGAAACAACTTCCTCAAGAGAAAGCAGCTCGGTTTTTTGCGAGGATCTTTCTTTCCACTCAGCCTTATCTTTAGTCTTTTCCGAGATAACCAGACGAATTAGAACTCCGATCAAATCCGCATCCGCAAACTTTTCTCCCGCGGATACCTGCCTCGCCTGACGGCGGTCAAGGCGGGCGTTCTCCCTATCGTCATACAGCACCTCAACCCCCGCCTTTATCAACTTTTTGTATGCTTCGTCTGCCTTCTCCCTGATTGCTGATTGCTGATTGCTGATTGCTACGAGGTGAACTTGATAAGGAGCAACGCTCTCGGGCCAAATGATTCCCTTATCGTCATGATGCACCTCAACAATCGCTGCCAAACTGCGACCCAGCCCAATGCCATAACACCCCATATAATACGGTTGTTCT
>Ga0155447_126_pt1 | contig 1714 bp, 2 predicted proteins | sample RifCSPhighO2_02_FD_111895 | JGI IMG/M metagenome (GOLD analysis project Ga0155447, IMG submission 111895) | Candidatus Levybacteria bacterium RIFCSPHIGHO2_02_FULL_42_12 | reverse complement strand
ATTTGCCTTAAGCGGAGTAGGGGGTTCTCCTATAAAGACCACGGGCGCGTTTGATACCGTGGTTGCGGCAAACGCAAAAGTTGGATCGCTGGATGTTTCAAAACTGGTTGCTAGAGACATTGAGGTAAAAAATCTGACGATTGCGGGGACAGCGCTTCCCGAGTACCTGGATGCCTATCTTGCCGTAAAGAACGCGGAAGTACTTGGTGTTGCAACATCGAGCCTCCTGGTTTCGCAGTCAACAGAGGAGAGTGCTTACGCGAGCCAATCTGCGTTAGCGGAAGTTGCGGATACGTCCTCACAAAATCAAGAGACTATAGCCTTGCTAGAGGAAAAAGTTTTGGCTTTTGGGAATCGAATGGAAGAGTTTTCTTCCCGCATTGAGTTTTTGCAGAATCTGATGGTTAATCAAGGATCCTCATCAGCGGCTCTTCTTGCGCCGAACGCTTCCGCACCAGCCGTTCTTTCTTTTGCGAGCCTTTCGGATCTCGGAGTAGATGAGGAGGTTGCGACAATTTCCGGAAATCTTATGGTAACGGGACGATCGGTGTTTAAGGACGTTGGGATTACCGGAGCCATCCAGACCGGTCTTTTGACCGTAGACGGACTATTGGGTTCCATAAACACGCTTGTTGGTCCTTTGGAACTTCAATCCGAGGCTCGGGGAGGGGTACGATTCTTGAGCGGCAAAGTGACCATTGACGAGAAAGGAAATCTGGTTGTTGCGGAAAAGGTAACTGCCAAAACCATCGCCGCGGAAGAATTCAGAGTAGTTGGCACGCAAAGTGCGGGGTCGGGAACGATTGCCGTAGGTCAATTGCAGATTGAGATTCAGAGTAGCGTTGCGTCAAGCTCCTCCCGCATTTTCCTAACACCCACCACTCTTACCTCAAAACAGTTAGTGGTTACGAACAAAGAGCAGGGCAGATTTAAAGTTGCCATCTCCTCAACAGAAGGAGTCCCCGTTACCTTTGACTGGTTTATTGTGGGCTCCGAATAAAAACCCCGATTATTTAAGTTCTACTGTAGCTCCTCGTTGACTCTTAGCACTCAACTTTTCAGTATTATTCATACACGCTTCGTGCTGCGAGTTTTACGGGGCTACTCATTTGAGTTCGACTGTCGCGCCTGCTGTGGTTAATTTAGTTTTGGCTTCTTCGGCGGTTTTTTTGTTCACCTGTATCATAGCCTCTTTGGGAGCCGTGTCCACCAAATCCTTTGCTTCTTTGAGTCCCAAGGTGGGAACAAGTTCGCGAAGCGCTTTGATAACCGCTATTTTATTGGCTCCCGCGCTTGCGATCACCACGTTAAAAACCGTTTGTTCTTCTTTTACTTCCGCATCTGTTGGTGCGCCGGCTGCCGACGCAGCTGGTGCTGAGGCCACCATGGTTTGAGCACTTACGCCGAATTTTTCTTCAAGCGCCTTTACCAAATCCGCAAGATCTAATACAGACATTTCCTCAACTGCTTTTAATATGTCATTTTTTGAGAGTTTCTTATCTGCCATATGTATCACCTCCTTAATATTAATGTCTAATGATTAAATGTTTTAAGCATTAAAGAATTAAAAATTAAGATTTCATTAAAAATTATAAATTGAAAATTAAAAATTTAATTCTTCTTTAACTGTTCTACTGCTTTTAGCGTCATTACCAGCTTCTGTATGTTCCAATTAAGCGCTCTATGAAGTCCAAAGAGGGGAGCCTTAAGTCCT
>Ga0155447_133_pt1 | contig 1719 bp, 2 predicted proteins | sample RifCSPhighO2_02_FD_111895 | JGI IMG/M metagenome (GOLD analysis project Ga0155447, IMG submission 111895) | Candidatus Levybacteria bacterium RIFCSPHIGHO2_02_FULL_42_12 | reverse complement strand
ATCCTTTGTCGTTCAAAAAATGTACGATGGGGGCTCGCAATGTTTCCCATTAAGTAGGTAAATCCTAATTCTTTTAATATCGCCTCAAGTCTTTGGTAAAAACTTGTTCCAATTCCTTTTCGTTGCAATTCTACTCTGTCATAATAGTTTCTTGTAATAACAACGTCTGGATATCTTGGGTCAACATCAGCAAGATATTGGATGTACACCTTATCATAAAAAGTAAGGTTCTCCTTTTGCATAAGTTGAGAATAGAAAAGGTGCTTATAATCAACTCCTTCGGGCGCATGTTCTTGGCTTTTTGGTAACACTCTCACCGTTGGTTTTCCTTTTCTTTGATTACACCAACGAGAGAATCCTTCGGGTGATGTAGTAAGTGGTGTTTGAAGACGTTCATAGATCAAAACCCCAATATCTATGTTAGTATCTTCGGTGAGGAGTACATGAACGTTATCTGGATTCTCGGCAATTTCCAATATCCGTCTGGGAATAAACACAGGAGCGATATTCTCTGGAATAAAGAGCGTGCGCGTTGCCTGATTATCTTGACGCCATCTCACAAACCTTTCCCAGTTTGTTGATAAGATAGTCTCAATATGATTGTCTTGTAGCAACTCGCTGTTCACAAGGGCAGTATATCACTATAGGTTATCTTATGTCAACAGGACGTCCTTCGTAAGATATGAAGCTGTGATCTCTGGGTATACCTACCCTGTTGGTACAAGCCGTAAGGTGATTAGTAAGTATTGATAAGGAGAACTAAAGATTTCAGGGTGGGAAAATCTGTAGTAAAATTCACACATAACAGATGGGAATTTGTCATAGGTAACATGATGATACATTCTTCTGATGAAAGTACGCAAGACCCCAAACATGCCTTCAATCTCTGAAGTATTGGTAAACTCAAAATTTTTGTGAATTTCCGAATAGTGTTCAACTGGCCAAGAAAAGTTAATATTTCTCAACTTGACAAAAGGGGAAAATGGGATATAATGAAAACAGTTCTATGTAAGCCTTAGCTGAAATGTGGTGAAAGTTTTTCCCCGCTTTTGGCGGGTTTTTTTGTATTCTTTAATAATTTTGCACTTCGATTACACTCAGTACAAAAATGCTGAGCGGAGTCGAATGCATTTTTGTACATTGACAATTGAATTTTACTTGAGTCCGCCTAATCTTAGCACGTAAACCCGTCTAATGGGTTTGAATGATGCGATTTTAGGGGGATTGAATCTTGACAGATTCAACAATCAAAAAGTGGTAGGAACGACAGAGTCATTTTTTTGTCCGCCTAATCTTACCGTTCGCCTTACCCCCGCCTTGGCGGGGCGCGGCTCACGGAGCGATTATTGACGGACTGCAAAAAATTGACGAAGTCAAATTTTTTTGAGAGTTTGATCCTGGCTCAGGATGAACGCTGGCGGCGTGCCTTAGGCATGCAAGTTGAACGGGTCGCCGTAAGGCGACCAGTAGCAGACGGGTGAGTAACGCGTGAGAACTTACCCCAGGGAGGAGTATAGCTCGTCGAAAGACGGGGTAATACTGCGTACGATACGTTCAGTTATATGAACGTATGAAAGGGTGTAACTACCCGCCCCGGGAGAGGCTCGCGTCCTATCAGCTAGTTGGTGGGGTAATGGCCTACCAAGGCGATGACGGGTAGCTGGACTGAGAGGTCGATCAGCCACAACTGCACTGAGACACGGGCAGTACACCTACGGG
>Ga0155447_129_pt3 | contig 3130 bp, 6 predicted proteins | sample RifCSPhighO2_02_FD_111895 | JGI IMG/M metagenome (GOLD analysis project Ga0155447, IMG submission 111895) | Candidatus Levybacteria bacterium RIFCSPHIGHO2_02_FULL_42_12 | reverse complement strand
GCTTGCCTTTGTCATGGGGTTTTTGCTTGGGTACCCTAATGTAGTGGTCGCGTTTTATGCCGCGTTCTTGACAGGGGCAGCACTTTCAATCATATTAATAATAGCTAAGAAAAAAAAATTGGGCGATGCGATTGCCTTTGGTCCATTTTTGGTAATAGGATTTTTTATTGCGTTTTTCTTGGGGGATGCGCTCAAGGGAATACTGCCTTTATGATGAAAATTAAAAATTGGTCACGGGGGTTTACTCTCGTTGAGTTATTGGTAGTAGTAGGAGTCTTAGGGATTCTTGCCGCGGCTATTTTTGTGACCATGGATCCTCTGTCTCAAATGCAAAAAGGACGAGACGCACAAAGAAAAAGCGATCTTGCTCAGATCCAAAAAGCCCTTGAGGCGTATTATCAGGATTTTAATAACTATCCATCTCACTCCGTTAGTTACAAGATTGTGGATAGTGCAGAGATTGATTGGGGCGGAGATTTTAGCCCGTATATGAGGAAACTTTCTAAAGACCCAAGTTCTAACAGAAACTATATATACAATACAGACAATTCAACAAGACAAGCATTTTATTTATACGCCTCCCTTGAGCGGGGAGGAAAAGATCCTCAAGCGTGTAATACTTCCGGCACTGCGTGTCCCAGTGTGCCTGTAAATGTGTATTGCGGAGGAACAGGAACTTTTGTGTGTAATTACGGCGTTACCAGCACAAACGTATTGCCATGAAAAAAGGATTTACCCTTATTGAGCTTTTGATCGTGATTGCGATTATGGGTGTGTTGTCTTCTCTTGTGCTATCCAATTTTGCCACCGTAAGGGCTCGATCCCGAGATACTCAAAGAAAAAGCGATCTTCGCCAAATTCAAGCGGCACTGGAAAACTTTCGAGCTGATCAAGGAATTTATCCTTTATCGATGGTGCCTTGTGGTCAGTCCTTTACTAACGATGGGAGTAATGGGAGCGTTGTGTATATGCAAAAAGTGCCCTGCGATCCTTCTTCAGGACAATCCTATACATTTAGCGGGACCGGCACGACCTATGCCCTTAGGGCGTGTCTTGAGAACACGCGGGATTCCCAAGAAGATAGAATTAACCAACCTCCCTGCAACGGAACTTCTAATTGGTCATTTACCCTTTCGCCGCCATGATCGCCATGAGAGGGTTTACTCTTGTTGAAATTATTTTTTCCATAACCGTTATTGCGATTTTGTCGGTGATTGGTATTGCGGGATTTGCGCAATATGGACGCGTGCAGAGTCTTAACACATCAGCCTTGGAATTAATCGCCATGATGAATACGGCAAAATCCCGCGCCCTTTCTCAAAAAAAGCCGGCATCATGCGCCTCCGCTCCTCTTTTCGCTCCTCTTGAGGGGTATCAGGTGGTTTTAACATCCTCAAGAGAGTATAAGCTTGAAAGCAAATGCGGGGCAGTTGTGGTGATACAAAATGCCGTTCTTAAGCCGGACGTTGCGTTTGGGACGACGGAGACCTTTGGCGTAGATACCGTAAGGACGTTCTTCTTTTCGGTTCTCACCGGTGGGGTTTTGGACTCACGCCCGAACACGGACATCGTGCTTAAAAACACCTCTGACACAAACCTTGTAAAACGGGTTATTGTTGATAACACAGGAAAGATTAGTATAAGAAATTAATGAAGGGACAGACGCTTATTGAAGTATTGGTCGCGCTTGGAATTTCCGGCATTATTATTGCCGCAATTGTGACACTGGTGACCGTTTCTTTGCAAAGCGCCCAGTTTACCAAAGAACAACATTTGGCAACGGAATACGCTCAAGAGGGTATGGAAGAAATGCGGACCCTTCGGGACACACAGTGGGCTACATTTTTATCATACGTTCCCAGTAGCGGTTCTCTGCGCTCATTTTGCCTTGATCAAAATACGCGCACCCTTCGTAATGCATCTTCCTGCGGACAAAACTTGGGGACATTTGTGCGGAAGGTAGAGTTCCAAAAAGACGTTGATCCTTGCATTGGAAATGCAGCCAAAGTAAACGTGTATGTGCTATGGAGAGACAGTAAGTGTCAGCAAACAGGTATTAGCGATGAGTTTGCACTGTATTGCCATCAAGTGAAGTTATCATCGTGTTTTTCCAATACCAATGTATTACCAACACCATAAAAGCGAATGTGGGTTTAGTTTGATAGAGCTTCTTATAGTTTCTATGATTCTCGTGACCGTGGGGGGCATTGTGGTTGGTATCATGTATTCGGCATTAAGGGGGACCAATAAGACCAATACGATTGTCTCGGTAAAGCAAAATGGCGGGAGCGCTTTGTTGCAAATGGCAAAAATGTTGAGAGCCGCCCGATCGCTTGATACCATTAGTACGTCCCCGTTCAGAGGGTGCGTTCCTGTGATTCCTCCACCTCCCACTCCTACTCCTACCCCCGTACATCAGACTTCGATCGGATTTACATCCTTTGACGGAGGCGGAACCACGTTTGATTGCATACCGGGACCTAACGCAACGATTACCTCAAATAGCGCTTCTCTTCTTGATACTAACGCAGTATCGGTTGTATCTGGGTCATGTTATTTTACCTGTTATCAGGAAAATCCTCTTGATTTACCTAAAATCGGCATCCACTTTTCTCTTGTGAGCCCCCAGCCTACTGGAGGAGCGGCTGTTTTTAACGAATTTAGAGCAACGGCGATTCCCTTTGAGACAACTATCGTCCTTCGCAACAGAGCAATCCGGTAATTCAGTTGACAGGCCTTGCCATTGATTGATACGCTATAGTTATGGGTAACAAACGGTTTGGAGAAAAAGGCCAGGCGCTTCTTATTGTGGTGTTGGTGATGGTGGTTTCTGCTACCGTTGGTCTTTCTCTTGCTTCAAGAACAGTTACTACCCTAAGAACATCAACCGAGGAAGAAAACTCCCAGCGAGCCTTTTCCGCCGCAGAGGCAGGGGTTGAGCGGGCGCTTCAAACGGGAAGTGGTATTGCACAGCAAAGTCCTATTGACAGCAGCACAACCGTTATTAAAGAGGTTAGTGTTCAAGCGGTAAGCGGAACAGAGTTTCTGGTAAACGGAGGAAGTTTGATTCCGCAGAATGATGCTACGGATATTTGGCTTTCCGACATAGGTACTTCTTATTATAATCCTA
>Ga0155447_132_pt2 | contig 3183 bp, 3 predicted proteins | sample RifCSPhighO2_02_FD_111895 | JGI IMG/M metagenome (GOLD analysis project Ga0155447, IMG submission 111895) | Candidatus Levybacteria bacterium RIFCSPHIGHO2_02_FULL_42_12 | reverse complement strand
AGGTCCTAACGACAAATATGAGCAATGCGGCGGAGATGCACATTTGACGTGTCCGGATGGAGTTCCCGATGGGCGCTATCAACCAACCGATCGGGTGGGAGTTATACGATATCATTGTTCTGACGGAACGTATTATCTTACGAGTCCTATTCCAAGTAAAAACTATCTTTGCCAACCTACCTCGACAACTACTCCTCCGGGAGTGACCGTTGTCTTAACTCCAATCCCAACCGGTCCCGCCCCCTGTGCTACACCACGCCCAAAGAATCAAGGGAATGCAAATGATGACTGTTCCATTAATATTGCCGACTACAATATCTGGAGAAGTGAGTTTTTGGGTACGACCAACACAAAGCGCGCGGACTTTGACGGAAATAACGTGGTTGATCTTATTGACTTTAACATTTGGAGAAACAATATATATAACCTTGTTCAACCGTAAAACATGAATCACAATCTTTTTAGATCGATCTTAGGATTACTGCTCTTTTCTGCTCTTGTACTTACCATACCATTCATTGTAATACAGGTAAAAAACCGGCAGGAAACGCGCACGCGGGCAGGCATTGGAGACGCCGTACGGTTTTACCTTGTTCCCAACCAACAAACCGTGGGAAGAGATACTACATTTGACGTTGACCTGTGGCTTGACACAAAAAACCAAGCGCTTTCCGGAATTGATGTCACATTGGTTGTCCAAGATCCTCTTATATTGGAATTTCGGCCGTTTCAAGGAGAATCCCATGGTCCTGGAATCCTTGATACACAGCTGATAGGAACGCTTGGCGGCATTGATGCAACAAAAGCAATATTCCGGTATGTTGCGGTACAACGAGAAGGTTCCGTAAGTGTAGCTAACCAAGTAAAGCTAGGAACACTGACCCTTAAAGCAATCGCAACGCAACCGAATTCGGTAGGAAGAGTTGTTCTCCAGAGAGCGCAGGTAACAGGAGCAGGCCAAACCCAAAGTAATGGGATTCCTATCCAGGGAGAAGGTTCAACGCTTGGTCAATATCCCGTTAGTACAACTCTTACCCCCACCCCAACTCTTCCCCCGGGAACAACACCATCTCCCACCCTTCCCCCGGGAGTTACTCCAGCTCCTACTTCTGTGCCTGATCGCACGCTCTCTCTCAAACTTGCTCTTCAAGGAATTGGTGAAAGAAGCGGTCCCGCAAAAACACGGGGAGGAAATAAAAATCCTAACAGTCCCTACCGACAAGTGGAGGCACTTCTCTCTGATCAAAATAATAATCCTGTCCCTATCTCACCGCCTCTTAGAACAACGCTTACTTTTAACAATAGCGATGAATTCTTTTATGGAGCAATCAATCTTGCCACCGTTCCTCAGGGATCGTACATAGTGAAATTGAAAGTTGACAAGTACTTAGTACGAAGAGCGCCGGGGATTTTGTCGATTCCCACGGGATTTGTGGCTCAAGTTCCTGATATTTTGGTGGGAGATATTGCCCTGAATGACAACACAATCGATGTTGCCGACTATAATCTATTTCTTGCTTGTTTTGGAAGCCGTTCTCCCAATTCCACGTGCCCGGATAGTCGTGTTGCGGACGTAAATGATGACGGATTTGTAGATATTGTGGACGGGAATTATATTGTGGGTAACTTGAGCGTAAGACAGGGAGACTGATTGACAAAAAGAAGAAAAAACGAAAGAATGAAGTTATGACCGCAAAAACATTTGGACTGATTGCATTTTTAGTTATTCTAACGAGCGCGCTTTTAACGTTTGCGGTGCTGCAACAAAAACCAACGAGTCAACCGGCAGCCACGACGACCCAGCAAAATGAAGGCGCATCCCCTCCTTCTCAAACACCAATAGATACGATTCTTCGTTTTAGCCCTGCTTATGCCGGTCTTACTTCCGGCAAGCAAGGTTCTCTTGACGTTTTGATACAAACAAACACAAATGAGGTAACGGCAGTGCAACTGGAGGTTGCTTTTGACCCTCAAAAATTTACCAACGTAAAGATAGTGGAACCAAGCGCGACCGCAGGCGCGTTTCTTGAGAACCCGTTTGTCCTATTAAACAAGGTGGATAAACAAAAAGGGAGAATTAGCTATGCGGTGGGGGTTCCCCCAACCGGCAATCCCAAAAAGGGAAAGGGAACGGTAGTATCAATAATGTTTACTTCCCGCTTGTCCTCAGGAGAAACGGCTTCTTTTGTACTGCTTCCCGAAACGCTCGTTACTGCAAGCGGCACCGTTTCTTCTGTTCTTAAGACAACCCAAAACGCCACCATCACCGGTTTATAAACTACCGCTGAATTGAGACGAATGGAACAAAATAAATTAGTTGGCTTGATGTTGATGCTCATACTGCTTCTTGCAGTCCCCCTTACCATTTTTCAGCTTAATAAGAAAACGCAAGATAGTCGCTCTGGCGCAACAGGAGAATCCTCTCTTCCCCCAACACAGTTTGGCATGCAGATTGACGTGCGCGATCCTCAAAAAGTTCCCTCACCTGCTCTTCTTGCAGAGCTTAACCCCGCGTATCTTCGGTTTGTGTTTCCGTGCGTAAACGCCTCTTCTCTTTCCTTAACCGCTTCACAATTGTGCCCTAATGACTGGCACAGCGTCAATCTTTTAGGAGGGCTCACTACCTCTGCAAAACTTATTGCGATTGTAACAGGAGACAGCGGATGGGGTGCGCCTATTGGTTCAAGCAGTGAAAGCGAATGGGGCACATATATTGACACAACCTATGTTCCGACAGTTCGACAAATTGTCTCCTCTTATGGAGAGAGGCTATCCGCAATACAGATTTGGAACGAGCAAGATCACGCAGCCGGAGACTACAACCCATACATCTCGCCCCGTTCATACGCGTATATGCTGTCGAGAGCATCAAGCGCGATAAAAGAAACAAACCCAAACCTTCAAATAATAACAGGGGGGCTTGCCGGGGCAAATTCGTGCGAATACATGCGATTGGTAAAAGAAGCAAATCCTCAAGCGTTTGCGCGTGTTGATGCCATAGGGCTTCATCCGTATCAACCTCCCGCCCAAGTGGCGAATATATCCGCCATTGTAAATAATCTTGCGTCTTCCCTGCGGCAAAACGGGATTCAAAAACCCGTCTGGGTTACCGAGATTGGCATTCAGGAATATACCGAAACAAATTCGCCCAAAAACCAAGAGGAGTTTTTGCAAAATGCCTTC
>Ga0155447_128_pt2 | contig 4120 bp, 5 predicted proteins | sample RifCSPhighO2_02_FD_111895 | JGI IMG/M metagenome (GOLD analysis project Ga0155447, IMG submission 111895) | Candidatus Levybacteria bacterium RIFCSPHIGHO2_02_FULL_42_12 | reverse complement strand
GGGGTGTCAAGTTGGATTTTCTTTTATTGACTCCAGGAACTTTTTTTCGGTAAAAACCCCTTTTTTTTGGCCTTTTCCTTTCTTGCGGCGCTTATTGCCTCAAGTGGAATTGAAGCTGCAGCCGCAATGGTATCTACTAATTCTGCTATATCTGCCAGTTCCTCAATTAACGCGTTTTGAGAATCTGCGTATAATGCTTCCTGCGATTCTTCTATTAACTTTCTTTTTGCTGCCGTAAGGAATTCATTATCGGTTAATCTTCTCGTAACAGGAGTTCGTCCTTGGGCAACAATTATCTCTGGAATTTTGTCCCTCACTAATTTACCAACATATCTTTCCATAATAGTAGTTTAGTGTATTGAGATAATTAGTTAAAGACCCAATCTCTTTCTCAGTCGAACAGTATTAGCTTTGAGCTCCTCAAGTCTATTCTGCGAAGTTAGCCCTGTTGCTATGTCTCTCCAATGCCAGAATGACGGTTCTGGTCTGTTATACACAATTTCAGCTATTACACGCCGAAATAGCTGACTCTCTACCTGTTGGCTTCGGTTCTCTTGGACGTAGGTAAATGATATAGTTGCTCCTTCAGGATTTATCATTCCAAAATGCAAGTATGGCTTAATTCCCACATTTTGGACTTAAATCTTCAGGCACGGATGCCATCTGTTTTTCCGTTGCAGGTCCCATAGTTTTGATATATTATATCATAACTTAATCATAACTGCTGAACTTTGGTAAATTTAAATCCATTGGATTTCTTATCACAAGTGAATGAGATCAGCAGTGTTTGATCACTCTTTAAGGCTGATGAGCTGGTTTCACCTTGAGAATTAAAATATAATCCTTTTTCATCTCTGATAGTGAATGAGTAAGTCTGACTCTTATCTAAAGAAGTCAGTTTAATGATACGAGAGTTTATAACTGGGTCAACCTCCAAACCAGTGATCTTACCTTTAAAATTAACCTGGATGGTCTCTAACCTAATCCACCTTCCATTTGACTTACGTTTGCACCTCTCCTTTTTTAATCAATTCTTAGATGTTCAATTGTCTTTAATTTCATTGCATAGTCTGCTTGATCCAAAACGAATTTTTCATATTCAGACGGACCTTTAAAAAATGTCAGAATCTCAGCCTTATTAACAAGATTAGAGCTTACTTTACCCAAATACTCCGGATAGGATGACCAGGGATAACTTTCTAATTCTTCAACCTTAGCTATAAAACCCAATACCGGGTTCAAATGGATATAACGGCTTAAGTGCAACAGTTGCTCATCATACCCTACATGAACTGCCTTAAAAACTCCTTGAAAGAGAGGCCCCACTCTTTCGCGTTTAGTATTAAAATATTTAGTGTAACTGTTGGTAAACTTTGCCATGAATTTAACTATTCCATTATCTTTTAATTGTTTTAACAGTAGGTGAAAGTGATTCCTCATAAAACAATACGCTATTACTTCAACTTGTAAATCACTATTATCTAATCCCTTTAGAAATTCAGCTTGTTTTTCTTTACTTAATGCTAAATATTTTGAGTATCTAATCGGTAGATTTGCAAATCTATAAAAGCTCATTGAATCCACTGCCCTTAAAAACTCATACTTTGTCATAAAGGTGGGTCTTTTCTCTACCCCTCTGTTGAATATATGGTAATATTCACCATTTGCAAAAACTACTTTTCTATTTGATGGCATAAATGGAGAATATCATCAAGAAGAAAAGGTGTCAACCTAGTTCAAATGGAAGGTGGTATTTCCTCAGAAATATTGGCTAGTTTAGACATGCAGTGAAGGAAAGGGGGTATCTACGGATTTTTGAGTAAACTCCGTGTTTTTCTCACTCTTTGCAACAACTTGCATATAGGCTTTTATTGCTTTCTCCACATTCGCCAAGGCTTCATTTTTTGTTTTGCCTTGAGACATACAGCCATACAAATTCACAACATCCGCAACATATCCTTTGTAGGTTTTGTCGTAGGTTAATTTAATCAAGTAGTCCAACTTTCTTATCATGGATTAATTATACCATAAAAATTCATTGGTTATTCCACCCCAGTGAGCTAGGAGGGGTCAACCCCGATTGAGGCAATCATTGAACGAACTTTCCCAATAACTTATCTCCTTCTGTAGGATCTAATCGAATATGAAGATTATCATTTGGAATCCCGTTTACTCCCTGCATGACAATAAGGGTAAGTGCTGCCTCGTTATCCGTATGAACCCTATGAACCTCTTTGGGAAGAATGATGTGTCCGTATTCCGGTCGAAGGACTTCATTCTTGTTGATGATAAGATGTCCTGCTATAAAAAGATACTCTTCTATTACGCCGAGCGGATGAACATGAACAGAAGACTTTCTATGTGGTCTCATATATTGAACAAGAACAAGTGCCCCGTTTCTCTTTGGATGATATTGTTGAAGTAAATATATGGCTGCGGAACCCGGATGAGTCAGGAGAATAGGAGTTCCGTTGAGATCTAAACCTCTTTCTTTAAGGCGTTCTTCAATCTGTGGTCGGTGAGTCAAAAACTCCTCGGTTGCTACTTGGAATTCTTGAACATATCTGTCGAAAGAAGGAAATGAAGGTTTTGATTCTGCAGTATACATGAAAACCCCTCATCTATTACGATTGTGCAACGCGACCGGTGAACGTTGATTGCGCAAGCATTTGCTCAACTTTATTGCGGGGAACTTCTTCATAATGGGAAGGCTCCATGTAGTAAGAAGCTCTTCCCTGCGACATGCTCCTTATTGTTGTGGCGTATCCGGATAGCTCCGCAAGGGGGGCAAGCGCTAAAACCACCGTTGCCTTTCCGCGGTCTTCTGTTCCCAGAATTTGCGCGCGTTTTGCCGAAAGATCTCCAATCACATCCCCAATGAAATCCGAAGGAGTTGTCACCTCAAGCTTCATGATGGGTTCCAGAAGGGCAAATTCTGCATTTCTGCATGCTTCTTGCAAAGCCTTGCTTGCCGCAATCTTAAAGGCAATATCTGAAGAATCAACATCATGGTAGCTTCCGTCATATACCGTAACTTGCATATCCACCATGGGGTATCCAAGAAGGATCCCGTTCTCCATTGTTTCCTTAACTCCCTTTTCAATGGAAGTTACAAACTCAGCAGGAATTGCTCCTCCTTTAATTGCATTAACAAATTCAAATCCTTCTCCTCTTGGCTTTGGCTCAACCCGCAAGAAACAGTGTCCGTATTGCCCTCGTCCTCCGGACTGTTTTATGTATTTTCCCTCACCTGTTGCTATTTTCTTAACGGTTTCTTTATACGCAACTTGCGGCGCCCCTACATTGGCAAGAACTCCAAACTCTCGCTTCATCCGATCCACCATAACCTCAAGCTGCAGCTCTCCCATGCCACTAATGATGGTCTGTCCCGTTTCATGATTGACTTTGATTGTAAAGGTAGGATCTTCTTCTGAAAGACGTTTAAGCGAAAACCCAAGCTTTTCCTGATCCGCTTTTGTTTTAGGCTCAATCGCAAGAGAGATAACCGGTTCCGGAAAGGTAATTTTTTCAAGAACAATAGGATTCTTTACATCGCAAAGAGTATCTCCTGTAGTGGTGTCTTTGAATCCAACCAGCGCTACGATTTCTCCTACGCTCGCCTCTTTCACTTCTTCTCGGTGATTTGCGTGCATTAATAAAATGCGTCCAATTCGCTCGGTGGTATTTTTTGTGCTGTTATGAATATATGATCCTGCGACTATCTTTCCAGAATAGATGCGGAAATACGTAAGTCTTCCTACATGAGGGTCAATTTGAATCTTAAACGCAAGTCCCGATACGGATTCGCTCTCGGTGTTTTTTCTTTCCTCTTCTTGATTGGTTTTAGGATTCAGTCCTTTTGTGGGAGGAACGTCCAGTGGCGAGGGAAGATAATTAACCACCGCATCCAGAAGCGGCTGCACTCCTTTGTTACGAAGAGAAGAACCGGCAAATATAGGTACGAGTTTATATGCTATGACTGCGCGGCGTAACGCAAGGCACAGTTCCTCAACGGTTGGCTCTTGATTTGCAAGATATTTTTCCAAAAGCGCGTCATCTGTCTCGGCGATCCTTTCAATAAGTTTCTGCCTACATTCTTCCGCCTGGGGTTTTACGTCGG
>Ga0155447_126_pt2 | contig 4498 bp, 2 predicted proteins | sample RifCSPhighO2_02_FD_111895 | JGI IMG/M metagenome (GOLD analysis project Ga0155447, IMG submission 111895) | Candidatus Levybacteria bacterium RIFCSPHIGHO2_02_FULL_42_12 | reverse complement strand
AGGACCGTTGATGGTTGAGACGTTTACCAGTATGGTTCCGGTTGAGACAACGGATTTGGTATTTTGCGCGCTCACCGGAATAAATGAAATAGCAGGCGTTTCCGTGATAATGCCAAACATATTCGCGTCATAGGCGGATGAGGAGAGGACGTATCCTTTCTCGGTTGAAGAGACAATGTCTCCATTTGTTGCGTCGGAATCCACAACAGGAACAGAGAGCGCAACGCCTTGGGCGCGTACAAGCGATTTAGGAAAGACAAAAGAAAGGAGAAGAAATAATACAATAACTTTCAAGAGGTTGTATTTCATGGACAGAATAATAACTCTGGTTTAAGTGTGTATGATTTTTGAGAAGATGTCAAGAGGGGATTATAAGGATAAAAAGATATTCAGCGGGTCTCTCCGCTTATATTTCGGCATACCTTTTTTCTTGCCGCATTGCGCTAGTTGCTAGGTTCTAGAGTAGGAAAATGATCTGCCTTTGCCGTGGGGAATGATGAGTCCAAATTTGGAAAGCTTGGAAAGGTCTCGGGAAGCGGTGATTTGAGAGACGTTAAATCGTTTCTGAACAACACTGTTCGTTACACGGCTTGCCGGTTCTTCCAATAAGAGAAGGATCAATTTTTGCCGATCTGTTAATTTATAAAAAGACTCATTAAGATATGGTTTATATTGTTTATTAACAATCTGATTCTTTTTTGCAGTAAGCATCAAAATGGTGCTTTGTATCACATACTCAATCCACAGGGTAAGATTTGAGCTTTGGAGACTGCGGACTCGTTCATATAAAAACTGGTGAGACTGTTTTTCCCAGAACGCGTTAAGCGTTATGAGTCCTCGGATATCATACCCTCCTTTGTATAAAAACAAAAGAAAGATGCAATCAGAAAGCGCTTCATTCGTATGATAGGCGGGAATAAGCTCTAAAACTCCCCGATACGCAATAGCGGCTTGGATCAAGGGATGGTTTTTTCCTGCTTGGATAAAAGATAAGAGTTCGCGCGCGTCGGATATCTTGCAAGGGTCCTTTTTGCAGCAGAGGAGCTGGTGAAGCAAAAACAATGTATTAGGCCCTACTGTTTGGTCGTTTACAAGCCATTCGGTAGCTACATAGTCATGGGCGAAAAAAAAGTCGTTGATCTTTTTTTGGAAAAAAGCGCCTGTTGCATGTTTCAAGACCTCTTGAAAAGAAATAGAAGCGGGTTTGTCCTGAGCGAGCTTGAAGGGCTCTTTTTTGAGCATGGAATACACACGCGTTATGCGCGCGTCCCATTTGAGTTTTCGCTCAAGCGCAGGAGGAAGAATCGTGGCAAGAATGTCGCGGCGAAGCGTTTCAACCTCGTCAAGGCGTTTAGCTATGGAGGGAGAAATGTTGTGGGAAAAGCTAATCATAAATCAGTAGTCATCCAAAGGTGATTCTTCGCGCCCTGCGAAAATTTGTTTCCTTCGCCTTTATTCGATATCTCCTTAATATACAGTATAATTTGTTCCAAAACCGAGCGCAAGAGGTAAAATGAAGCTGGAAAACCAAAAAATGATAAGATTATGATAAGATTTGTTAGCCGTAACACTTTTGTGAAAAATGCCCCTTGACAAACTAATAAATCTATGAGGTAATAAATATGGACAACGGAACCCAAAACCTGCCCAATGAAGAAACTGTTAACGATTCAGCAAGCCGCTGATAAACTTGGTGTTTCTACAAAGACGCTCAGAAGATGGGAAGCGCGAGGAGTGCTTAACGTGAAACGAACCGTGGGGAATCAGCGCCGCTATGCAGAAACCCAGCTTGCCAAATTCAAAAAACCGGGCAGGTCTTCCACCAAAGAGTCAGCTTCCGAAGTTCCGATTCAATCAAGTCCTACCAAAGCTGCAGAGCAGGCATTTCAAGAGGTGTCAACCTCGGTTTCCCAGGTTCGAAAGGCAATTGAACAACAGGGGAAGAGTCAAGATGTTTCCAGTTTTTCCGTAGAGAAAATAACTACCGCATCCGACGGCGAGTCAGTTTCCTTTATAAAATCCTCATTGCAAGTATTTAAGGATCAGTTTTTCTCAACACTCACGCAGGCTCAAAAACAGATTGTCATTGGCGCGCTTTCTTCTCTTTTAGTTGTTTCCGTCTCTGTGGCAGGTGTAAAAACGGGTGTTTTTGATCCTGTTTTTTCCCGTTTGGGATCTCCACCTTCGCAAGAGGAAGCTTTTCAACAGCAGCAAGGATTAGGATCGGTTTTGGGAGAAAAAACCTCCGTTGATCTTTCCAAAGTTCGCGAAAGCATAGGAAAAGGACAAGTGTTGCAGGCAGCGGACACCAAGCTTCCCGGTAGTTTTATTTTTACGGTTAATGTGCCCTCAAACTTTGCGAATAACTTATCCATTTCGGGTTCCGCAACGGTTTCTGGAGACCTTACGGTTCGGGGAAAAACGCTTGATTTGGGAGCCGGCACGATCAATGCCTCTAATGTGATCTACTCTTTAGCAGTTGGATCCGGTTTGTCATCCACCGGCGGGCAAACGCCAAGCCTCACTAATAGTGGTGTCCTTTCACTGGGATCAAAAGTCGGAGCGCTTACCCTTGAAGCGGGCGGAGGTATTACCATAGATGGATTAAAGATTACCAATTCAGCCCAAGGAGCAGACCAAAAGATTTTTAAGACGATTAAAGTTGGAACCACCACTTTTTCCGCGGGGAGCAATACGGACACGCTTGAGTTTATCGCAGGAACAGGTATTACGCTTACGCCCAATACCACAGACAAAAAACTCACGATTGTCGGACAAGACGCATCTATAAGCACCGGATGGACAGATGGGGGAACTACCGTGCATCTTGCTACCTCATCAGATAACGTGGGGTTAGGCACGACTACCGCTTCTTCTTTTAAACTGCAGATTGCCGGAAGTATTGGTCCAAATAGCGATAATGTCTATGATTTAGGTTCTAGCGCTCTTTATTTTAGAAATATTTATGTTAAAAATATGATTTCTGGATCAAGTGGAACGGTAGGGTTCTGGCAAAGAACAAGCGGAGCACTTGCTCCAGCAGATGTATCCGACGACATTATACTAGGAGCTTCTGCTACAACGTCTGCCGTCATTAAGCTTGTCGGAACAACAGGTACCATATTTAGCAGATTTCTTAATTTAACTCGGGGCGCAACCATTTCCGCTCAAATTGCATCAGACATTCCGTTGCGAGTGAACGATCAAAGCGGGTCCACTGCCTTTGAAGTATCAACAACACAGGTTACCAGCAATCTGCCTGCCCAGTTTACCGCCGCGGGAGACGTATCAATCGCCTACGATTTAGCGTTTATTAATCCCATTGTATCCTACATCAAATCCCAGGGGTCTTTATATATTCAGGCGGGCGAGGTGTTTAACTCATCGGATCTTTTACTTGATACCTTTAATAAAGGAAACGTGGTTGCAGACGCCGAAGCGTTTGTGACCAATGCGGCTGCAACCATATCTTCTCAATTGGTTGTTGGGATTACCACGGCTCCTGCCAATATTGGCAGCTTGTACATGACTAATTCATCAACCCGTGGAAAAGCGCTCGCGATTCTCAATCAAACAGAATCTACAGACATCTTTACCGCCTCTGCCTCCGGAACCACCCGTTTTGTCATTCAAAGCGGCGGGAATGTAGGGATTGGAATTGGGTCTCCTCTGGAAGCGCTTCATGTGGTTGGTAATGCGACTGCCGCGGGAAACCTGGTCCTTTCGGGAGCTGCCAGAAATATCCAGACGACTGCCTTTAACACATTATCCATTGGAGGATCATCAACAGGGGACATTCTCCTTCTTCCCAGAAACAGCGCGGGAAGTGTTGGGATAAACACCTCAGCGCCTCTGGGAACCTTTGATATTAGACGCGCTTCAGGAACAACGCCTGTTGCAACAATTTCGGGCGCCACCTCTTTTGCCTCCCTTGTAGTTGACAATAGTGGCGTAGGCGACATCTTTACCGCCTCTTCATCCGGACTGAATCGGTTTGTGATCCGCCAAGGTGGAGACGTGGGTATTGGGACAACGCTTCCTTCGTTTAGACTTCACGTGGTTGACAGTACGCGTGCGGCAACGGCGGCAGCCATGATTGAGAACTCCAATACCGGAACCAATGCCGATGGGCTCGCAATTAAGCTGGGGCTCACGGGAAATGGAACGCAGCCAACCCACGGCAACAGCTACGTAGGAAACCGGTGGGTTGAATTCCTTAACGGGGACGGAGTGAGGTATGGCGCTATTGAAGCCAACGATTCAACAGGAGTCAATTACAAGACAAGCGGCGCTGACTTTGCGGAGTACTTCACTAAAGCGAATGCTTCCGATGTTCTCACTCCGGGGGATGTGGTGTGCTATAAAGACGCAGGCGTTGGAAAATGCGATGAAGTTAATAAAAACATTATTGGGGTTGTTTCTCTTAGTCCAGGATTTACCGGAGGAGAGGACGGGCCGAATAAAGTGCTTGTTGGGTTAGTAGGGCAACTATCGGTAA
>Ga0155447_125_pt1 | contig 5037 bp, 4 predicted proteins | sample RifCSPhighO2_02_FD_111895 | JGI IMG/M metagenome (GOLD analysis project Ga0155447, IMG submission 111895) | Candidatus Levybacteria bacterium RIFCSPHIGHO2_02_FULL_42_12 | reverse complement strand
CAAGCTCCTCAAGCCACAAAACCAGCCGTCCCCTTTCCTTACGTCCCGTTTCCGATTGCCCCAAAACATCCATTGACCGATAAGCCTTTTCTTCCTAAACCGTCAATTGAACCCCAACCCCACATAAGAGTGTCTCTACGCGTCGGAAGAGAGAGACTACAAAACGCCCTTGAAATCAAGCAAAAGATAGAAGCACTTGTCGGTAAGGGAAATACAAAGGACATTCATTATGAAGACGGCGTGCTTACTATTGAGGTCGCAACCGATCTTTCCGGGGATGCGTTACGCAATCTTTTTGCCCAAGAACACATTGCCAACGTCCCTATTAAAGTTTTTACAGAAAACCCCAATTCTTAATTACGTTTGCCCCGATTTAATCGGGGTTTGAGCTAGTTTGATAATCTTGAAATAGGATTTTTCACGTAATACACTGATTGTGTATGTAGTTGCCTATGGAAAACCATCCTATTCCTCAAGACGTAACCGGATTTCAATTTAAGCTTATCGGAGAAATGACGGTGAAGCAGTTTGCTTACGTGGCGGGCGGGGTTGTTCTTGCGTGGATTGTTTTTTCCCTGCCGCTTTTATTTTTTATAAAGCTTATTATTGCGCTTATTCTCCTTTTTATTGGTTTTTCTCTTGCGTTCGTCCCTATTGAAGGAAGGCCTATGGACGTTATGCTTTCCCACTTTACAAGAGCTCTGTTTGTCCCAAGCCGGTATGTCTATAGAAAAATCGGTGCGCTGTTTATCCCTCCCGCACAAGCCCCTAGCTCTCCACTACCACCTCCACCATCCCCACCACCCCCGCCCACCCCAGTCCCACTGAGCGAGACCGCAGTCGCGTCTGACGCGAACACTACTCCTCTTGACAGGCCAAGCGTGCAATCTCCTACGTCTTCTCTTTCTGATTTGCAAGAACAACTTGAAAACGCCCTTTCAGAAAAACAGCGCTTAGAAAAAGCTCTTGAGGAAATCAAAAATAACCTCTCCGACGGCGAGACGCTCTCTCCGGCAGACCAAACGCCTCAAGCCCTTCCCCCTCCCGTGATCCCTCATCCACCTCCCCCCCCTCCGCTCCCCAAAACGACCGTAGTCGAGCTCAGCTCGAACGCAGTCGCGTCTGACGCGATCCCTCCACCTACCACTGTCTATTTAGGCGACCCCAATATTATTACGGGCACAATAAAAGACGCCAAGGGAAATGTGCTCCCCAATATCCTTGTTGAGGTAGAAGATAAAGACGGAAATCCCGTGCGCGCGTTTCGCACCAACCCATTAGGCCAATTTGCCTCCGCAACGCCTCTTTTGAACGGGGTGTACGCTGTTGCTCTTGAGGACCCAAGAAAGATACACCGTTTTTCTCCTTTTGAGATTACCATTCAGGGACAAGTGCTTCCCCCGTTTATCATCTGCGCTATTGATGAGCGAGACGAACTAAGAAAAACGTTGTTTGGAGGGAATACATGAGCTCAATAAAAAACGCCCCATCAACTCAACGGTTTATTGAGATTAAGAACATCAATGAGCATGCGGTGTTTTTATCAAACGGCTACGCATGTTCCGTGATCGAGGTTTACGCAGTCAACTTTGACCTTCTTGCGGAGAACGAACAAAAGGCAAAGCTTGCCACCTACGCAAGCTTTCTTAATTCCCTCTCTTTTTCTATTCAAATTGTCATACGCAACAGACGGGAGGACGTTTCTTCTTACCTTGCTCTTCTTGACGAACAGGCAAAAACCATCGTTCACCCCAACCTTGCTTCGTACCTTAAAGAGTATCAGCAGTTCGTGCGGAGTCTCGTGAAACAAAACGGGATTCTTGACAAGAAGTGCTATATTGTTGTTTCGTACTCGGGTCTTGAGGAGGGAGCAAGAGGAGTAGTGGGAAAAACGGACTTTGCGCAAAAAGCAAAACAATCGCTTGCCACCAAAGTAACAAGCCTTCTCACCCAACTTGCTAAACTTGCGCTTCCCGCAAAGCTCTATCAGAAAAACGAGCTCATAAAACTATACTACGAGATTTATAGCCCCGCAACGGAAACAGCTTTTCCCGACCAAAAAGCAGAAGATATGCAAACCACCCTTGTTGAGGGGAACCCCGACGAAGGAGGAGCAAAAGCAACATAACATGATTGAAAAAACAAATGATTTGGAAAAGGGAATGGTCGCGATCGCTGATCTCATTGCTCCTTCTTCGGTTGAGGTTGATTTCAAAAATATTCGCGTTGGAGAAGGGTATTTTCGGACGTTTTTTATTGTTGGATATCCCCGGTTTGTCTCAATGAACTGGCTTAAACCCCTTATTAATTTTGATCACTCACTTGACATATCCATGTTTATCTATCCTATTGAGGCATCTGATGTACTCGCTAATCTTAAACGCAAGATTGCCGAAATGGAAGCAACGCTTTCATCTCAAACCGAGCACGGACAAGCGGTCGATCCAAAAGTGAACGCCGCTCTTGAGGACGCGTACTCTCTCCAAGAGGAACTCGCCAAGGGGATGGAGCGTTTCTTTCAATTCAGCTTCTACGTGCAACTATCCTCCGCAACACTTGAGGATCTTGAAGAAACGGCAAGGAGGCTCAAGTCAACGTTTTCATCTCTTCTTTTGGTGGAAAAGTCCTCAACGCTTCAGATGGAAGAGGGATTCAAAAGCAGCGTCCCTATGGGACAAGACCGCCTCTATATTATCCGCAACATGGATACCACCTCCCTTGCCTCAACGTTTCCGTTCACCTCGGCAACCCTCACGCAAAATAAAGGCGTTCTGTACGGCGTCAATCAAGAAAACGGCTCCCTTATTATCTTTGACCGCTTTTCTTTAGAGAATGCCAATGAGGTGGTTTTGGGAACGTCAGGATCCGGAAAATCCTATCTCATAAAGCTTGAGATCATGAGACAGTTTTTATTTGGGACAGAGGTTATTGTGGTTGACCCGGAGGGAGAATATTTAGAACTTGCGCGTGCGTTAAAAGGAGACGTTATTTCCTTTACGCCCTCATCTCCCATTAAGATTAATCCTTTTGATCTTTCCGGTCTGTATGAGGAAGGAGAAAATGAACTTGGGCTTAAAATTTTATCTCTTCACGGGCTTCTAAAAATTGTCATGGGCAATCTTGATCCGGGAAGCGAAGCGGTTTTGGACCGCGCGTTTATGGAAACCTACCGACAAAAAGGAATAACTCCGGATCCCGCAACGCAGAAAAACGCGCCCCCTCTCATGGAGGATCTTTATAAAACGCTTCTGGGTATGGAGAACCAAAAAGCCCAAGAACTTGCGCTTCTTCTTGAACGCTTTATTAAAGGGAGCTTAAGCGGCATTTTTAACCAGCCTTCAAATGTTGCGATCTCAAACCCTCTTACCATATTTTCGATTCGGGATCTTGAGGAACAACTTCGCCCTATTGCGATGCACCTAGTCCTTGACTTTGCGTGGACCAAAATTCGAAAAACTCTTAAGAAACGGATTCTTGTGTTGGACGAAGCTTGGTACATGATGAAGCACGCAGATTCCGCATCCTTTGTGCACAATATTGCAAAACGGGCGCGCAAGTATTATTTGGGGCTTACTACCGCAACGCAGGATGTTGAGGATTTCCTCTCAACCGATTATGGGAAGGCTGTTCTCTCAAACTCATCCATTCAGGTTCTCCTGCGGGTGGGAACCTCTGAGGTAGACAATGTGTCAAGTATTTTTCATTTGACCGAAAGCGAAAAACAAAAAGTTCTCAGAGCAGAAATTGGACAAGGGCTCTTCTTTGCGGGACAAAACCACGTGTCTCTTAAGGTTCTTGCTTCTGCCTTTGAACATTCGTTTATTACCTCAAAACCCCAAGACATTCTTGAAGCGCAAGAGAAACAGACACAATCAACCCCGTAAGTATATGGATGAGAGGCAAGAGGAAAAACCAAACGAGGGACCTGTTAGCAAATCAATAAACACGTTTAATAATTTGGGAAGCGCCTTTAGGACGGCACGTGATGCGCAATCTTTGATAAAGGGAACGCGGGCCGCCGCAGCATCAATTCGCGTTGCAGCAGCAGCCGCCTCTACTCCTGTGGGGTGGATTGTGATAGTGGTAGTTGCCGTTGTCATTCTTCTTGTATTTATCATTGCGTTTTCCCAAGGAACCGATGAGAAAGACTTTGCTTTCATCCCTCCCCCCACTACTCCAGTCGCCTCCCCGCCACCCACATCAAGTTCTCCTACTCCAGGAGAACAGTTACCAAATTCAGAAACCTGTGATGGGATTTATACAAGCGACTTAAAAAAACTCCCTGAAACCCTAAGGAGAAACTTTGGAGACCCTTCGTGTACAATGAGAAAGAATCCAACCATACTCACAAACACTCTGCGTCAACACGATCCCAAAAACGCCTCTAAGTGGATTATTATCGCATCTTGCGAAAGCGACTATTCTCCAAACGCATATAATCCACGGTCAACATCAGGAACCGCATGGGGACTTTTTCAAATGGGTAGAGGACTCAACGGGATATATGACCACGGCGATGTTGAGTGGAATCTCCAGACTACCAACGCAATTAACTACAACAATACGCTTATAAATTCTAACATAGGATTTGAATATTGGGCATGTGCTTTTACATATGGTTTTGCTGTACAATAATAAATAATGTTATGAGAACTCCTAAGAACGTGCTCCTATTCTTTTTCACACTATTAGTTGTGGTTGCCTGTATATTTGTGGTTGTTTTTTTTGTGTTTCAGAAAGGAAGAAAAGTGCCGCAAATCCAAAACAATACCATTCCTACTCCAACGCCGTTTCAACAAGAATCCTTATTAAAGCGTAGGGATAAACCGTTAGTTCGCTATCTTCCCGGAACAGGAGAAAAACTGGTAGACTTGATGGATAACAAAAGAGATTTGTCAAAAAACGACGCCGTCTCAAGAAATAGACTTTCTCAAGAAGCAAATAACGAAGGTGTTGTTTTTGAAAACGAGATGTATCGGGTATGGTATATCAAAAGCTTCGAAATGATACAGATAGAAATTCTCTCGAAAGACATAC
>Ga0155447_106_pt6 | contig 6143 bp, 6 predicted proteins | sample RifCSPhighO2_02_FD_111895 | JGI IMG/M metagenome (GOLD analysis project Ga0155447, IMG submission 111895) | Candidatus Levybacteria bacterium RIFCSPHIGHO2_02_FULL_42_12 | reverse complement strand
ACTGATTGTTTTGTCCCAATTTTTTGAGCCAGCTCTTTTTGGGTTAATCTTTTTTCAATCCTTGCTCTTAGAATAGCAAACTGTGGCTGTAGTTTGTCATACTCTGCCCTTAGTTTAGGATCTTTTAAAGCTTCCTTTTCCCATACTTCAAAATCTAAATGTTTTCTATCTTTATGTTTAATCATATAACATATATGCTATACTAATTTTCTCATTCTGTCAAGCGCCACTTTTAATTCTTTAGGAGGTGTTTTCTGACTTTTCTTTATAAAAGCGTGAAGTAAATAATACTCTCCTTTAATTATGGTGTAGAAAATTCTTACTGATGATTTCCCCTGAATGCGAAGTTCATATAGTTTATTTTGTAACTTTTTAATGTCTGGAGGCTTTAAAAACGGACCATAATCTATTAACAATCTTATTGAAAGATTAATTTTCGCAACAATGTTTCTGTCCAGCTTTTCAATAAACTCTTTAACAGGGTATTCGCCTCTTGCTGTTTGGAAAAACAAAACTCTCCAAGCCATACTCAAATATTAGCATGAATAAAACCTCCGGCTAGAATTGAACCAGAGGGATTAAGATTTCGATCCTTGTGGCTCGCCTCGCTGGCCAGCCTCGCAGCTAGGCGGGCGAGCGGGCCAAGATGAATCACCAAATCTGGTGTCAACATTCGCTCCCTAACAGTAAGATACTTTCACCCCGCCCGAAAGGGCGAGGCTCGCCTCTGGCGGCACAAGGATCATTCGGTAGAAGTATTATAGCAAACAGTTTGTGTAATATGTCTACGATAAACTACTGCGCGCAGATTCTATCCCTTCTCGAAACTTTCTATATGATTCTGAACTCTTAAATCCCTGTATAAAATTACTATCAAAGGGGTATTCGCTTACGTGAAAGTCTTCGACTCCTTTTATTTGAATGTCTTTTCTTATCTGTATTACTACTTCAGTCTCAAATCGTTCATAAAAGTGGGGAGGGTTGTTAAAATACCACCAGTCATTCGAGCAAGGAGTTAACCATTTTGCTGCTGTACGATAGTTATTTCCTGGGTTAAAACTAATAGCAGCGTTGTCATCAGGTACAATCTCTTCGCCTGTATTCCGATCGTAAACACCTTCGACATAAAAATCACCTGCTCCAGACATACCACTAACAGGTCGCATATAAATAATGGCCTTGGGATGTATACCGTCTCTTAAAGGAATTGTTAAATCTATGTCTCTAGGCATAAAACTACATAAGACTATATCTACAGGGGAAGGTCTCTCCATTCTTCTTACCATTTCCTGTAATTCTCTTACTTCATTTTCTATTCTTTGTGGGTCTCCATCTTGAGCACATGCACTGCCCATACAAAATAGCTCGAAGATCGCTTCTTTAGAATATTCTGCTCTTACTGTATCTAATAGAGCTTTTCTTTGACTAACAATGTCTTGAGAAAATTCTGGACTAAATTCATCTATGACATCCCATAAATCTGTTTGTCTGAGTTCTATATTGCCTGGAGTTGGAGAAATACGCCCTAATCCCATCTTCACCATTTCAGGATCTACACCGATAATCTTTACATTACCTTCCGCTGCTAATACCTTACTAACAATACCGCTACCACAAGCTGCTTCTAATATAGTTGGCCTTTTTGTGCCAGCTAATGATTTTGCTAGACCTAAGATAACTCTTCGTTCTTCAGCGTATGGAAACCAATAAGTTAAATGGGGTGCTGGGGCTTCTGTTAAATAATACGGGCCTTCCTTTGAGGCTATTGGATATCGATGGACGTTTAATTCATCAATCCACTGTACGCCTTTGGATCGTGCATAAGCTATCCTTTCTGCCTTACCGTCTACTCCCGCTGGTACATTTAAAATCCATCGAGAAAGTTGTTCATCTGTAAGTGGTATTCTTCGTGGATTGGGAACATTCCTTTTGTAAATATCTCCTATGGTTGCGGTATTAAAAAAGTTTCCAATTTTTTCATCATAAGGAATAGGCTCTTGGTCTAATCGTATCATATGGCTACGATTATAGGAAAACCTATACATAAAAACAACTATTTTCTACTAAAACTCATTTAGGTTCAGATTGGCCTTTAGCCGCACACCTTCTTAGCCGCACACCTTCCATGTTGAATAGCTTGACACAGGGAGCGGAAGAGCGGATTTAGACCGCCGACCTTCTCCTTGGAAGGGAGACATTCTACCACTGAACTACTCCCGCGTACTCAAAAGTATACCAAATTAGGGAATTTGTCTCAAGGAGAAGGCTACCTAAAACCAGTTTGAAATACCATCTCCGATGTGGAGTTGTATCTACACATCGGGATTTTATGTTACACATCCGATGTGCAACAGAAGGTGTCTACCTAGTACACCCGACGGGTGTACAGGAGTGTATTTTAAGATAATTAATACTGAAAAAGTAGGAGATGTCAGGCTAGTCTACCTGGAAGGCGGGTGAAGAAGGTAAAACACATCAACTAGAAAAACAGAGTTTCTTTTGTTCAGTTGGAGCTGTTGGGAGTGGAATTTATTCCTTGTTTTTGAGGACTTGGTACTATCCGAAGAATTCTATCACCTATCTCTGTCATCTTTAATCCTAGGTACATTACCGTTGCGCTTCCAAGAATGACTGCTGTATCAATAGCTAGCGCTCGACCATAAGAGTCTACCGTTGACTCCGCCGAAGGATTGTTTAAGAGAAATCCAGCGCCTACGGCACCCGCTAATACAGGAAGTGCTATAGCCACCATTATAGCGCCTACGCTTTCTACAATTTTTGCATCTGATACTACCTGTTGAAGCTCATGGGGATAAAGAGAAGCTAGTTCTTTTTCCTGCCCACGAATTATCTTTCCAATACGTTCAACCATAGCTTTAGCTTAATTATAGAATTAGATTCTTGCTTGTCAATAGGTGTTAAAAGTAATCGACCTATCCACCTGGAAGGTGAATTAGGTTGGCATTAGATTGTCTTATCAACCTTTCCCAGGACCGTCCCCATGTTTCACCATGTTTTAAATCTTAATTATCTAATTCAGCAAATATTTTTCCCATCTTGATAGCAAATTTCAGTCTCCACCATAATTTGTAAAAAAGGTTCCCTTTGTCATATTTTTTCATCTCTGTATCTACATCTTTGTCGATACGCTTAAATTCTCTTATATACATTTTCTCCTCTTGTTTTCCGACATTTGGGATGTCGAGTTCCAAAAGATCATCTTTATATTTTTCTTTATCAGAAATCTTCTTTTTACCCATACCAACCTTTCCTATTAATTTTGAGTCTAATTTTGCGTTAAGAGCGGGAGAGCGGATTCGGACCGCCGACCTTCTCCTTGGAAGGGAGACATTCTACCACTGAACTACTCCCGCTTCTGTTCGAAGTATACCAAATTAGGGAATTTGTCTCAAGAAAACTTCTATTTTCTAGTTTGCTTTGGTATAATAAGTCTAAAGCCGGGGTGGCGGAACGGTAGACGCCCGGGACTTAAGATCCCGTGTCGATTTTCGGCGTGAGGGTTCGACTCCCTCCCTCGGCACTGAGGAACGAATCCAAGTCTGACTTGGCGAAGCGACGAAGCGGGGAGTAGCTCAGTTGGCTAGAGCGCGCGGTTTGGGACCGTGAGGTCGGAGGTTCAAGTCCTCTCTCCCCGACCAATCAGATTCAAAATCAGGAAGTATTTCTGGTCAATATCCAGCGTATCACTTCTTTTTTTAGCCTAAAGTATTCGTCTTTTTCAAACTGCATGTTTGCAATGCAAAACTTTTTTGACCTAATATGAGAACAAAAAAGACACTCGTACAAATCATATCCATCATGGATAAACATAGATTTTGATACCTTGTTTGACCACGAAACCTCAAAACTAGAAGAGCAATAAATGCTTTCTTTTACTCGTATTCCCAACGTGCAAGACGCATTATCTCTTGATGCTGTCATATAACTACAATCAATAAGCTCATAGGAAAAAACTATGTCCTTTGAATCAAATACGGAAACGCTTTGGTACACGTTATTACTGGTATAAATTCCGTCTGACTCTGACACATTAGTCGAGTTAATATATTTTTCTCCCGTTTGGTAATTGATCTCATCCCACGCTTTGAGAATATCTGCAACAGACGTAATGATTTTATTTCTTGGAATCCACCCATCTTGCTTGAAACGTTCCTCTATAGCAGCTTGTGAGGCAATCTTTCCATCTAGTGAGCTAGCTATCCATGTATCTTTGTGAGACAAAGCACACGTTCTCTTTGAAACCCGTGGAATATCAAAAGCAAATTTTTGTTGAAATTCCAACAAAGAAAAAGGGTTATCAACCCCAAAAACGTCTTTAACGATGTAATCTACTTTTTGTTTTGCCACCGTTGCATTCATAGTGTTTAAACATCCACTGTCTTCCCTTTAAATGAGGGATAAAATTTACCATTAGCAAATAACCGAACTAGACATTCTCTTGGATTGAGATTTACCAATATGTTTCGTTTGAGATCTTCTTCCGAAAGCCCTTTTTCTTTTTGCCGTAAGAGCACATCGTCTGCAAACGCAATATCCAGATTTTTTGCAACTATTTTTGCGTTTTCGTCCGACACTTTAAATACAAAGTAGTTATACACATTAGATAGAATACCTTTTAACAAATTATCCGAAATTTGCGTCAAGTACTGCTGAGATAGAATAAGAGAGAGATTAAACTTTCTTGCTTCAGAGAGAATATAGACTAAGCTTTCGTTCTCAACAATAGATACTTCATCAACAATAAGAATGATTTTCTTATGAATAGCTTGTTTTTGAGCAAGGAGAAACAGTTGTTGGATAATAAGTCCGGATATGAGCTTGGTTGCTTTATCTCCCAAGTAAATTCTGTTAAAAGAAAAACAGGTAAGAAAGTTGTTTGTAAGACTATTCTCAAGATTACCAGAAGACACGCGTGAAAGAGCAGGAACAAACTGCAACTCGTCTATAAGAACCAGTATGGGCATTATTGAAATTTCGTAAAACCTGGTTTGTAGCTCAACAAATTCTGTATCAAAAAACTGGTTTAAGTAAAAAAACTCACTCCCTACTTTTGACAATACTTCTTTTCTCCATTCTATTTCCGTAAGAAATCTTCTTACATTGGGAAGACTCATGGAGGAGGTTACATACATCGTAAACAACACGTATTTAAGAACGCGCTCCATCTTTGCATTAAACTGATCCTTAAGAAGGGTTTTAAAAAGAAGTATGGTTAACTCCGTTGCGATTTTGGGCTCTGAAAGACTAGGAAACAATTCACACGCACTCTTAACAAAATCAAAATTGGCCTTAGGGGACGGTATGTTTTCTAAATGAGGATACAAACTCGCATGAGGATCTATTATCACAACCGCATATTCATCTTTTTTAGTAGCGCTTTCGATACTTTTTATAAAAAGCTCTATAAATTTTGATTTTCCCACTCCTGTTTGGCCAACAATTAAGCCATGCTTGTCAAAATCAAACCCTCCAATAGGAACATATGCCTGATGATAAAAGTAAGGAAACCCGGATACCTCAATAACCGCATCGCGCTTATCGTAAGAGAACAGGCGTATTGCCTCATCAAATTTGAGGGGGATTGGTGAAGATTTCTTTTTTACCTTAATAGAATTTTTAAAATCAAATTCAAAATTGATGAGGGGATTGGCAAGTGTTAAGTATCTAGAGTAATACCTGTCTCCTTTTTCATTGAGAAGAAAAACCGTTACCACATACACACGCAAGGTTAAAAACTTCTTTGCAGTTATAAGAATGTTCGTAATAAGCCTATGCTTTTTAAACTCCTCTTTTTCCTTAAAGTCTAAAACACTACATCTTGAAGAAAGTCGCAATCGTATTTTTTTTCCTTTATGAGGCGTTATACTCCTATCAACAGGAGTTAAAATAACGTTGTTAAGTCTTGTTGACAATGGAGAAAGATCTTTTTCTGAATAAAGAAAAAATTCCACGACGTTAGCATCAAAAGCTACCTCAATCATAAAGTCGTCACAGTACGATCTGACCTTGCTCAATAGCGCTTCCCAGTCACTGCGCGTGATGTGATCCTTTTGTACAAGAATTTCAAATGAATTTTCCATACGTGTGAGGGATCATAACCTATTAAATTAATAATGCAAGTT
>Ga0155447_101_pt1 | contig 6781 bp, 8 predicted proteins | sample RifCSPhighO2_02_FD_111895 | JGI IMG/M metagenome (GOLD analysis project Ga0155447, IMG submission 111895) | Candidatus Levybacteria bacterium RIFCSPHIGHO2_02_FULL_42_12 | reverse complement strand
ACAATGGATAAATCCTCTTTCAACGTGTTTTGGTGTTTTGGGGACGGTCCTCAGATAGATTGAAACGGCAATCTAAACATAAAGACATTTCTATCTAAAGAATAATTAGCTCATTGCCCATAACGCCAGACATCTCTTTTATTGCTGTTCGTTGTTCTTGCGAAAACTTTCCTTCTTTTTCTCGAAGACGAATTTTCACTGCGTCTGTTATTGAATATACTTGGTAGCCAGGGCTCGTTATTTCAAGTACCTCAGAAATTCCTACAGAACGGAAAAAGTCGTCAAGTTGATCACTGTGGGGAGGAAGTGGGTCGCGATACGCAAAATGCATCTCTAGAAAAAATTCAGGAAATTGTTCCTTAAGTTCACAAACAACCCCGTTCCATTTACCTGAGTTGGCTGTAAGCCTATTCACTCCTTCAGGTAAATATCCCAATGCAAGCAACAACACGGTTTGATAATCCCAATGCGCAGTTAAAGTTTCTCTAGGAACCTGTGCAACAACTTCTCTAACCATTATTTTTCTCTCCTCCCAGATGTAAGACTAAGATAATACACTTCCCGTACACCCGACGAGTGCACTAGCTTGACACCCTCGACTGGCGACTAGAGCCGCGAGCAGTGGTGAGCGAACTTGTACTGAGCGTAGTCGAAGTAGTCGAACCAGAGTTGAATCGGCTGCTGGGCTTGGATTCGAACCAAGATGAATGGATTCAGAGTCCACTATCCTACCATTAGATGACCCAGCAATGCTTGATGCGTTATTATTTTACCAAAATTGACCTCAATTTGACAGCGCAATTCGTTGTTTGGCATAAAGTATGCTGCTACGTAGCAGCATACTTTAGAAGAAGAATGTTAGTCCTACCCATATACTGCTGATTGCTACGATCGCCCCAAACACGTTAAAGAGCAGTCGATTTTTATTTACCGATAAAAATCCCAATAAGATACCAACCGCAACGGTCATATTGGAAACAAAAATTCCTCCAACAAAAAGAGCAAGAAACAACCCCCCGCTTACTCCCCGCAGCCCAACCAAAGCGCTTAATGCGGCGATCTGGGTTGGGGTTTCCGCACCAATTCCATGAAGCGCTCCTACCGCAAGAGCAATGATTGCGGAAGATTTGTTTTTGAGCAAACGATTTTTCTTTAAAAGAATCGCTAATCCTTTTTTAACCGGCTCCCAACGGGAGACCATTTTTCCTGTTCTAATCATGGAATAAAAAAGATATAGTCCTAATCCAATAAGAGTTATTCCCACGGCTTTTTCCAAAAGAGACTCAAGTGATTGAGGAACAATGCTCCCAAACATAAACAAAGCAATCCCCAGCGCCACAACCACTATCCCATGTCCTAGCGAATACAAAAATGCAAGAAATAATCCTCTTTTATGCTGTTTTGAAGAACCCACTAAATTAGAAATCGCGGCAACGTGGTCTATATCAAATCCGTGGCGAAATCCCATGACAAATCCAAATCCAAAAAGAAAAACGCTACCGAACGAATTTAAGAACATAGGGGAGAAAAATAAGAAATCCGACAACCACGGATCCGATTGCGGTAATGAGCACCATGCCGGCGGCAACATCTTTGGCGATTTTTGCTTCTTCCCTATGCTCTTTGGTAATAAGATCTGACATCTCTTCAATTGCCGTGTTAACCATCTCTGCAGAGATGACCAACAAAATCATGACTCCCAAAATACCCATCTCAAATGCATTCACCCGAAAAAAAATGCTTATAATAATAACAAGCGCTGCCACGCAAAAATGGATGCGAAGATTTTGATTATGTTTAAACGCAAATAAAACCCCAAAGAAAGCGTGTCTAAAAGAAGCACTAAGTCTTGGTATATCAATCATGTCTTATATAAATATACTCCTATTATAAATGTAGCAATGGTAACCACGCTACCCAAAAGTCCACCCGCGATAGCTTCTCGCATGGTATGTTTCTTGAGGAAAACGCGCGACCACGCAACCAAAGGAATCAGTAAGAGCGACAACAACACAAAATCCTTATAGAGAATACTTATCGTAAGAGAAAACGAACAGATAACTCCCATATGAACGCTTGCCTTCATAAAATGATTTGCAAGAGTAAAAAGAACTCCTCCTAATACCAGACCGAATGCAATAATAGAAAGAGGGAAATACAATCCTTTAAGAAAGAGGGCAGAAAATAAATACAAGAACGTTAGGGGAAGAATAAGAAGATAAAACGTTTTGCGTTCTTCTTTATGAGTAATGTCAAAATCAGAAAACACCCTTCTTGTCATTCCAATCAAAAGGATACAAAGAGCTGCAATAACAAAGACTGCTGAAAATACTCCCCACTTCAGTGCATATTCAATGCTTTCCGTCTGCTTGTATACCACCAAAAACGGCATGATCAGAAAAACAAAGAAAGGATTACAAAAAAAGGAGATAAACCGAGCAAGCGCTTTCATGAAATTATCTTTTGAAGGAAAGAAAGTGCTTTATCTTTCCCAAAAACCTCAAGCACATCGGCAAGAGGCAGTCCATATTCTTTACCGGTAAAAATCTTGTATGCCAAAGACATGCGCGCTCCTTTGGCGTCCAACACGCACCGTATCGCTTGAAAAACTGTCTCTTTGTCCCATGAGGACACAGATGAAAGAGATGAGAGAATATCTTTTCCCACTGCCTTTTCTTGATCCGTAAGTAGAACGCTATGTCCCTCAACAAAAGGCATAACCAAATCGGAAAACTCATTCAAGGTTTTTATTCTGCTCTGCGCAATGGCAACGATTTTTCTAAACTCCTCATCTTTTATATTCTTGAACTTTTCATTCTTGTCCTGAGCTTTGTCGAAGGATTGAACTTTTAACTTTTCACTTAATTCGTCAAGCTTCGCTTGACGAATGTACATCCCATTCATCCATTCAAGTTTTTTAATATCAAACACCGGTCCTGCTTTTTTCACCCTATCCAAAGAAAATTTTTTGATAAACTCCTCCAGGGTAAAAATTTCTTTTTCCTCCGGATGAGACCACCCCAAAAGACATAAAAAATTAATGAGTGCCTCGGGAAGATACCCTTCATCTTTGTAGAGTTTTAAATTAACCGGATCGCGCCTTTTTGAGAGCTTTTGATGCTGTGCGTTTCTCAACGTGGGAAAATGTGCAAATTCAGGAGGCTTAACCCCGAAGGATTTATAAATTGCCAATTGTCGAGGGGTATTTGAAATATGCTCTTCTCCTCTAATCACATGGGTGATTTTCATTAAGATGTCATCAACACAAACCGCAAAGCTGTAGGTGGGAAAACCGTCTGATTTGATCATGACAAAGTCCGTTATTTCCCCGGGAGGGAAAGAAATCTTGCCTCGAATATGATCTATCCAAGAAATTTCTTCGTGAGGATCTTTGAAGCGAATCGCGCCTTTATCTTCATACGCCTTGCCCATTTTGACAAGCTCTTGCGCTTTTTGATTGTAGATATCAAGTCTTTCGGAGAGCCGATACGGCCCATATGAACCGCCCACATCAGTCCCCTCATCCCATGTTAACCCGAGCCACTTAAGGCCGTCAAAAATCGCTTCTTCTGCGCCTTTAACATTTCTTTTTACATCGGAATCTTCAAACCGCAACACAAAGACCCCATTATGTTGTTTTGCAAACGCGTAGTTAAAAAGAGCCGCGTATGCATTTCCCACATGGGCAAATCCGGTAGGAGAAGGAGCAATTCGAACACGAACCATACGCTTTAGGTTGATTGTAGCCTAAACTTTCCTTATACTCAAGACATGACAAGTCTTGCGCGCGTTACATCTTTGAGTAAAAAAATTCTTGCCGGGCTTGCGATTCTCCTTATTCTGTTAGTGCTCTATGCAACAGGAATCCGCATAAAAGAGCTGCTTTTCCCTTCCCCCCTTCCTCCCCCAACCGTCTCGTTTGGAAAACTCCCGGCCCTCTTCCTTGAAACAGGATCGGACAATCAAAACGTCTCGTACGAACTGGATACGCTGTCTGGAATCTTCCCTGCGTTACCCTCACAAACAAAAGTATATAAATTTGCATCGGTATCCGGAGGTCTTCTTTCTGTTCAGCGAGCGTTTGAAAAAGCAAACGCAATAGGTTTTCTCTCAAAAGGGCAAAAAATATCTGAAACAATCTATCAATGGAAAGACAACAGTCTTATTTCTCGAATTTTAACGTTTGATGTCGTATTCTCCACCTTTGACGTTTTTTCCAACTTTCTCTCCGAAGATCAGGTATATGAAAAAGGATCACTGTCCGCAGATAATGCCAAACAAAAAGCAAAAGAGTTTATGCAAACCCTTTACGGATTTCCGCAAGATATTGACGAGTCAAAAACCAAAACAACCCCTCTTGTTAAAGAGAATGGAGAACTGATAGAGGCAAAAAGTGTTGCGAACTCACAATTTTTCCGAGTGGATTTTTATCAAAAAGATGAAGATGGAATCCCTATTGTCTATCGGGAGATTCCTTTTTCTTCTTTAAATATTACCGTTTTTGCACAATCTCCCTTTATTACCGAAGCTCACTTTCCGTATCGATCAATTACCGATGAATGGGCAACCTATCCTCTCAAATCGCCTCAAGAAGCATTTGACGATCTTAAAAACGGCAAGGCGTATGTTTCTTCTTATGACGGAGATAGTCAGAATATAAAGATTAAAGAAATAAAACTTGCGTATCTGGGAGGTCGTGCGGACCAAGGGTATCTTCTACCCATAATTCTCTTTGAGGGACAAAACGGCTTTATTGCGTTTGTATCGGCAATATCTAATCAGTGGACGGAGTAAATATAAAGTTTTTGTAAGAAACCGTCTCGTCTATCTTGCCTAAAATCTTCCTAGTATCAAAAAACCTGTCTCTGCTTTTCATAACTACAAAGAGAATAGTGTGTCCATTTTTCTTTTGAGCGGTAATAAGAATGCCTCCCGCTCCATCGGTATATCCCGTCTTAACGCCGCTTACCCCATTGTTCCCCAAAAGCCTATTGAGATTCACTAATCGATATGAACGCGTGTTGTCAAATGTGGTAATTGTTTTTTCTTTGGTGCTTACGACTTCTGCGATTGTTTTGTTGGATAGAGCAATTGATGCAAGACGCGCAAGTTCCATTGGCGTTGTGTAGTCTCCTTGATCATCAAGACCGGTTGGGTCGGAAAAATGCGTTGCTCCCAATGAAAGTTCTTTTGCCTTTGCGTTCATCTTTTCAACAAATGCCTCAACTCCTCCCGGATAATTCTGGGCGACTGCGTAGGCGGCATCATTTCCGGACGGCAGAAGCATGGCGTACAACAGATCTTTGAACAAGAGCTTTTCTCCCTTTTTAAACCCAACCCTCACGCCCTCTATATCAACCCTTTGTATGGTAACCGTATCTTCCGTTGTGTAATGCTCAAGCGCAACAAGAGCGGTCATAAGTTTTGTGGTTGATGCCATTGAGAATACGGCATTTTGATTTTTGCCAAAAAGAACTACTTTTGTGTCATTGTCCATAACTACAATTCCTTCGGAAGAAATCCCGTACAAGTCACTTGTGATTGGATCTGTAAGAGAGGGATACGCTGAAGGATTCCATAAAGAAAAAAAATCTGCAAGAGGCGTTTTGACGCGCACATATTCGGAGACAGCATTACGGGTATAAAAAAGAGTGGCTGCCAAAAATGCGAGAATAACAAAAAGAGAAATATGGACAAAAAAATAGTGCTTGTTCATTAGGAACCAGAGGAAAGGCGTTTATCAACCCGTTCCATGTCCCTTGGAAACAATGACGCCTCCCGCACGTTTGCAAGGTTTAGAAGCTTCATGGTTGTTCGCTCAAGTCCAAATGAAAATCCGCCATGAGGGGGAAGACCATACGTAAACGCCTGCAGATACATGTCAAAATGTTGAGGGTCAAGTCCCCGCTTTTCTATAGCCTCCACAAGCTCTTTGTGATCGGAAATCCTTTGGGCTCCGCTTGCAATCTCCACACCTTTATATAAAAGATCGTAGCTTAGGGAGTATTCCGGATTTTTAGGATCCGGCATACTGTAAAACGCGCGTTTTTTTGTAGGAAAATGGGTGACGGTTACCAAATCCGATCCATGTTTTTCTTTTGCCCATGCTCCCAGTGCTTTTTCATCTTCCGAATACAGATCAAGCTCGTTTGTATGATCGATTCCTGTCCTGTTGCAAATAATCTTTTGTGCTTCTCTGAGTGTCAAGCGCGGAATGGTATCGGGGATAGCGCTTGGGGCAACGCCAAGTATTTTAAGTTCTTGCTTACATGTGTCTTGTGCGTAAAAAATCATGCTTTTATACATGCCTTCCATTGCGTCCAGTAAATCATTAAGCCCGTCAATAAAGCCAATTTCCAGATCAAGCTGGATTGATTCGGTGAGATGCCTGGTAGTAACTGAAGGCTCCGCCCGATACACGTGAGAAACCACATATACCCGCTCAAACACGCCCACCATGATTTGCTTATACAGCTGAGGACTTTGGATCAAAAACGCCTCGTGTTTGTAATACGGAAAACGAAACACTTCTGCCCCTCCCTCTGTTGAGGATGCGGAGATGGTAGGAACAAACACCTCGGTGCAGCCGAGTTTTTGGGCAGCGCGCCGAAACCCTTCCATGAGAGCCTCCTGCACCTTAAAGATGGGGCGGATAGCATCATGTCTAAGCGTTAAAGACCGAGAATCAAGAAGCGTGGGGAGCTGAAGATTCAGAGACTTTCCTCCCATGTCAAAGGGAAACTCAGAGGCGCAAGAAAGAACCACAAGGGAGAATATCTCA
>Ga0155447_105_pt3 | contig 6971 bp, 8 predicted proteins | sample RifCSPhighO2_02_FD_111895 | JGI IMG/M metagenome (GOLD analysis project Ga0155447, IMG submission 111895) | Candidatus Levybacteria bacterium RIFCSPHIGHO2_02_FULL_42_12 | reverse complement strand
ACAGGGTAAAGTGAGACGAAGCGGCATTTCTTTGCATGCCATGCACGCGGCTCTTCTTGCCATCCGGGAGCTAGACCAAGAGGAATCCATATATAAGAAACTAAAGCCCCATCAAATTCCCTCCCCTCTTATTCTTGCGGGAATCGCGCAAATTGAAACCGCAGGAGGAAAAAATTTTGGAAGCATACCATTGAACCACGTGGTTCCAAGACGAACTTTGGACAATGATTATATCCCGCATCTTACAAACATGAATCCCCAGGGAGTACCTCTTCCGCTTTACCCAAATGAGGTATTCTCCTCAACCGGAGGCGCTATTGGAATTCCTCAAGTAGTAGGAAATACGCTGAAGAACATAAAAGAACGACGCGACGGATCAAAGCTGAACATGTTTGACATGTTTGAAGGGATGCTTGCGATAGCGTATATTTTGGTTGCCAAAGGGTGGGATAACCAAAGCCGAGAAAAAAGCCGCAACGCGTTTGGAGAATACGGCGCGTGGGCGTATGTCAACGAATTCGACAATTTCTGGAAAGCCGCACAAACGCATGCTCAACTTCTTAAAGAACCTTTATTTGTCAGAGGGTAAAAGACGGGACACAATTGTCTTTTTGTTTTCATCCCGCAGGTCAAATCCCATTTTGCGAATCTTGTGCCTTAGTCCATCGGCAAGATGAAAACGCTTTTCGCGGCGCAGCTGTTCCCGCTCTTGAATGAGTTTTTGCACTGTTTCAGGAATCTCAACCGTATGAGCCACCTCAAAAAGGTTAAGACCAAACACCTCATCCATGCGCGCGACGCTTTCTGCTTTTGCTCCTGTTGGGTAATCCGACTTAATTAACTCCCATAAAACCGCAAGCGCCTGTGGCATATTAAGATCATCATTGATTGCTTCCAAAAATCGCTCTTCATACTCCGCACAACCAATGCGGGGCTTTTTGAATGTTGCGATTTCTTCCTTCAGCTTTGTAAGAGCGTTTTGGGAGGCTTCAAGCGCATCAAACGTAAAATTTAATTCTTTGCGATAATGCGTCTGCAGATACAAATAGCGGAGCGCGGCGGGATCAAATCCTTTTTCTGTAAGATCGCTCAGCGTGTAATTGTTGCCCATGCTCTTGCTCATTCTTTTACCGTCAACCAGAATAAACGCCGCGTGCATCCAGTGTTTGACAAATTGTCTCCCGGTAATCGCTTCTGTCTGGGCGATTTCATTGGGATGGTGGGTTGAGGCAAGATCCATACCTCCCGCGTGAATATCAAAGTTATCTCCCAAATACTTAACACTCATGGCTGAGCACTCAATGTGCCAACCGGGAAACCCTATCCCCCACGGGCTCTCCCACTCCATTTGACGACGCGAAGCGTTGTCATCCTGAGCGGAGTTAAAGGATCTTCCATTTGGATACGTAAATTTCCAAAGTGCAAAATCGCGCAGATTCTTTTTTTCCGGATTCGCCTCAACCCGAGCTCCTTCTTGAATATCATCCAGGTTTGACAGTTTTCCATAGTCAGGAAATTTTGAGGTGTCAAAATAAATTCCATCGCTCGTTTTATACGTAAAGCCTTTCTTTTCAAGCTCTTGCACAAATACAATCTGTTCCTTAATGTGGTCTGTTGCGCGACACAGAACAGACGGAGCAAGAAGGTTGAGCTGTCTGTAATCTTTGAGAAACGCGTCCGTATAAAACTTGGCAATATCCCACGCAGACTTACCCTGTTTTTTTGCGGATTTCTCCATACGATCCTCTCCCGTATCCGCATCTCCCACGTTATCTCCGGTTAAATGCCCCACATCCGTGATGTTCATGACAAATTTCACTTTGTAGCGATTATGCAACAGAGTGCGATGAAGAATATCCGCGATTATGTACGTCCTAAAGTTGCCAATATGGGCAAAATCATAAACCGTTGGTCCACACGTATACATCCCCACTTGGGGCGGGCTTATTGGTTTGAACTCTTCAATTTTTCTTGTGAGTGAATTAAAAAGTTTCAACATAGTTATTTTGCATTTTTCGCTTTTCACTTTACGCTTTCTATCCGCTCGCTCCCCTAAATCGCTCCACTTTTGTACTTGCCATCTGTACTGCTTGGGGTTTTTCTTTCTTCTTTTCTTTTTCTATAAGCTCCATTTGTTTTTGTTGTGTTTCTTCTTGTTTTTGAGCTACTTCTTCTACCTGCTCCTCCTCTTGCGTTTTCCTGCGAACCAACGGCTCATAGTACGTCTCTTTATGCAGCTTTTGCCTAAGGCTTGCGAGGAGAACTTGATCATTAATAGGCGGTTGTGGTCGAGTCTGACTCGACTGCGGCTTTGATGATTCCGAAGGCTGATACAGTCCCTTCACTATTTCCTCTGTTGGCGCATCCCTTTTAACCACGCCTTCTGTTGTTCCGGTTACTTGTTGAACCGCACTCTTTGCGGTCTCTGTCAACTCTTCTACCACCCCTTTTATGATTCCTGTTTTATCGCTCATATTCACGTTGTTTTATTTTTCATTTTTCGCTTTTCGTTTTACGCTTACTGTAAAATTCCCAGTTCTTCTTTGCCATTTTCCGAAATCTTATCCGGATTCCAGACAGGCTCCCATACAAGATTCACCCGCGCCTCTCCTACTCCTGCTGCTTTTTTTGCCGCGTTAGGAACCCATTCATCAAACACAATAGCCAATGGGCATCCGGGTGAAGTTAAGGTCATCACAATTTCCACACTTTTTTTCTTCTGATCAATGAGTATATCGTAAATAAGTCCCAAATCGACAATATTTATGTTCAATTCCGGATCAATAACCAAGCTAAGCTCTCCTAAAACATCTTTTTTGGATATCATGTGTACTCTCTTCTTCCTTCCATTGCTCGGACGAGCGTTGTTTCATCCGCGTATTCCAAGTCCGCTCCCACAGGAAGCCCCCTCCCAATCCGAGTCACCTTGAACTTTGCACTTTGCGCTTTGAACTGTTTTACAAGGTACATCGCGGTTGCCTCGCCTTCCATGGTAGGATTAGTGGCAAGAATTACTTCTGTAACTGACATGCCGTTTTTTGACTGCGCAATTCTATCCAAAAGCTGTTGGATGTAAATCTCATCCGGCCCAATGTTATTCAGAGGATCAATCTTCCCATGCAACACGTGGTACACGCCGTTGAATGTTCTACTTTTCTCAAGCGCAAGAACATCAAGAGGCTGTTCCACCACACAGATAACCGAATTGTCGCGCCGTACGTCAAGGCAGATTGAACACGGATCCTCTTCCCCAATAGTAAAACACTGAGAACACACAACGGTTTGTTTTTTTAGATTGGAAAGAGAGGTCGCAAACGCGTCAAGCTCTGTTTGGGGCACGTGCAAAAGATAAAACGTAAGCCTTTGGGCGGTTTTAGGCCCAATGCCGGGAAGCCTCTCAAACGCTTCAATCAAGTTTTGTACTGCCTTAGGTATTCTCATATCTAATTACTAGTTGCTGGTTTTAATAATTCTTCTGCGATTAACGGCGCTATGGAAAGAACTTCAAGTTTTCCAAACTGTTTCTCTTTGGGTACGGCGATTGTATTGGTAACAAATACCTTCTCAACAGGCGCGTTTTGCAAAACATAAGGCGTTTCGTTAGAGAACACCGGATGTGTCGCAAAGACGTAGATTCTTTCTACTCCCTTCTCTTTAAGAAGCGCTGCTGCTGTTTCAACGGTTCTGCCAGATGAAATAATATCGTCTACTATAAGTGCTCGCTTTGCAACTTCTCCATGAAGAATGTCCGCAGAAACCGCGCCAGTTGTAAGATCCCTATTTTTCTCAATACTTGCGTAAGGCATATTGCCCAATTGACGCGAAAGCTGTTTGACGCGCCGAATCCCTCCCATGTCAGGAGACACAAGAACGCTTTCTTCCATCCACTTATTCTTTTTGATAAGCTCTGCAAAAAGAGGAAGCGCGGACAAATGAGACAAGCTCGTGGTGGTAAAAAGCTGCGGTATCTTAATGGAATGAAGGTCAAAACAAACCACCCGATCAATACCCGCACTCTCCAATATTTTTATGACAACGGATAAAGAAACCGCCTCTCCGGATACAAACACATGATCCTGCCTTTGGTATCCAATATAGGGAACTACCGCGCAAATAGATGCGGCGCCGCTTCTTTTCACCGCGTCCAGAAGAAAAAATAATTCCATGCAATTTGCGTCAACAGGAGGAGACGTTGGCTGAACTACCACCACATTCTCACCCACAATTTTCTCATCAATCCTCACCCGCTTTTCCCCATCTGGAAATACATGAATGTCAGAGGGAGCAAAAGGAACCCGCAATATAGTTGCTATTTCAGAAGCAAGAATACTATGTGCGCTACCGCTAACAATCCGCATTGATTCTATTCTACTATTCCTTGCTCTCCGATTCAATAACAAAGAGGCTACAGAATGAGACTACTGATTGACTCCCCTGTTTGGACACGCCTAATTGCCTCCGCAAGAAGAGGGGCAATAGAAACCATCTCAACTTTGGGATGCTTGCGTACCTCATCACGAAGAGCAGTAGTGTCGGTAACAATAACCTTATCTATTCCGGATTTCTCAATTCTCTCAAGGGATGTCCCGTTAAACAAACCATGGGTTACCGCGGCAATCACCTGTTTTGCGCCGCGCCTTTTGAGAAAATCAGACGCCCCGGTAATGGTTCCTGCTGTATCAATAATATCGTCAACTAAAATCACATTCCTGCCTTTTACCTCCCCTACCATTTCAAGCGTCTCCGAGCTATTATTGATTGCAACGTCTCGCTCTTTATACACAATGGCAATGCCGTCTGCTCTGAGGAGCTTTGCGTATCCGGTGGCGCGCGCAACGCCTCCTTTATCAGGAGAACCGACAATGATACCCTTCAGGTGCTTTTTTTTGAGCGCGGGAATAAGCGCATAACTCCCATACAGATTGTCCCACGCTCCCTTGATGAACCCTTGCTGCTGTTCGGAGTGAATATCAACGGTCATAATCCGATCCACGCCTACTGCCTCAAGACATCGCGCAACAACCGAGGAGCTTATGGGAACTCTGGGCATTTCTTTTCTGTCTTGACGGGAATATCCAAAATAAGGAATGACTGCAACAATCTCCGAGGAGGAGGCGCGTCTTGCCGCGTCAATCATAAGGATGAGCTCCATCAGATGGTCATTTACCGGAAAAGAGGTTGGCTGAATGATAAACACGTGGCGCCGCCTCAAATTAGGCGCAATGCGCACGCGTACTTCTCCGTCCGAAAAAATGCTTACCGGCTCATGCACTTTTTTTTTAAGAAGTTTTCCTATTTGCTTTGCAAGAAGAACATTGGAGCGGCCCGTCATGAGGACAAATTCTCCAATCATAATTTTGATATTCTACTACTTCCCCAGAAGTCCCGCAAGCCCGCCTCCCATTTGGGAAAGCTTTTTGGCAGCCACCTCCTGGGATTTTTTGATTGCTTCATTAACTGCGTCTTTGATGTCGTTATCATTTTTGCCATGGCTTTCAAGGTTTTGAATTTTTTGATCACCGCTTATTTCAACCATAACGCCGTGTTTCTCAACAGTCACGATTTCCTGTTGGAGTTGCCGCTGAATAGCTAAAGCTTGATCGCGCATTTTTTTAAGGTCTGCAACCTGCTGAAATGGATTCATCATATAGCTTCACCTCCTTTTGGACGATGGATAACCGAAATGTTCACTCTTGTTCCACAAATATCCTCACACGCTTTTGCCAAAATGGATTGTACTTGTTTGTCTTCCAGTCGATCTTTGTGGAATGCGTAAGGCGTTGTCAGAACAAGTTTGTTCTTCTCAAAGGAATCAATAGCGCTTCCCCGCAACACGCCCGCTATCGAATGGTTAGAAAGCTTAACCTTCTCAATGAGTTTTCCAAGAAAATCTTTTGGCGGGATTTGCGCTAGCTGAGGATCTGAAGATTGAACGGCCGGCACATCTTGTCTAACCCACTGGACAAGAACAAGCTCCAAAGGCAGCTCTTGTATGGGGCTGTACTTTGTTTTTTGATACGCGCTGTCAAGAAAGACCGCAAGCGTTTGTATTTCCGCAAGGGTAAATGAAAACCCCGATTCAATCGGGGTCTGCTTTTTTTCCACAGACTCAAGAAGAACCCTATGAAGCGTTTTTGTTATCTCTTCAATAAAATACCGCATATCAACTCCTTGCTTTACGGTTTTTTGTATTACTAAAAATCCTTTTTGGACATCTTTTTGGGCAAACGATGCAAGAAGATCGTTTACAAACATTTGCATGTGGGAAACCCTATATTGCGCCTCAACCATTGAGAGCGTGATTTGTTTCTTTTTCGCAAAAAAGCCGAGCTCCTCCAAAACCTTTGCCCCGTCCCGAAAGCTTCCCAATGCAAGGCTCGCAACTTTTTTAAGCGCTTCTTTTTCAATCTTGATGCCCTCACCTTTTGCAATCCGATCAAGAGAGCGCAGAAGCTCATCTTCCGTTGCCACTTCAAATGAGATATGGAAACAGCGGGAAAGAATGGTGGCGGGAACTTTTTGAAGCTCGGTCGTGCATAGAATAAACATTACGTGTGTTGGCGGCTCCTCAAGCGTCTTAAGAAGCGCGTTGAACGCTTCTGTGGTTAGCATGTGCACCTCGTCAATGATATACACTTTTTTTTGGGCAGAAGCGGGGGAAAGTTTTACTTTTTCCCGAAGATCGCGGATCTCATCGATTCCCCTGTTGGAAGCACCGTCAATCTCCAAAACATCCAGATATGATCCACTGGAAATAGAAACGCACTCGCTACACTTATTGCAGGGATCAATCGTTTTAGCGTCTTTGCGCCTCCCCGTACAATTGACCACTTTTGCAATAATCCTGGCGGCGGAGGTTTTACCCAAACCCTTGGGGCCGGTAAGTAAAACCGATTGGGGCGTTTTTTTTGTGGAAAAAAAAGAATACAGAATCTCTCTAATGTATTCGCTATCAAGCTGTGCTATTGTTT
>Ga0155447_133_pt2 | contig 10617 bp, 10 predicted proteins | sample RifCSPhighO2_02_FD_111895 | JGI IMG/M metagenome (GOLD analysis project Ga0155447, IMG submission 111895) | Candidatus Levybacteria bacterium RIFCSPHIGHO2_02_FULL_42_12 | reverse complement strand
TAGTACTCGTACCAAGATATTCAGCAAGCTCTTCAAGTGACGGAGTTTGACCTAAACATTGTGCAAGTTTTCTTTCTCCTTCCAGATACGCTCTTATTTCACCATGTAACCGTACCGTAGTTCCCGTATTTTCAATTGAGCGCAGAATTGCACCTCTTATTCTCTGTGTTGCGTAGGTTGAAAAACGATGTCCCATTCCAATGTCATACGTAGTTACCGCAGTCATTAATCCAAGATTCCCGGATTGTATAAGATCTAAAAGCTCAAGTTCTTGTCTTTTGCTGGATAGTCTGTTAGCAACCGGAAGAACCAGACGAAGATGATGGCCGATCAGATGATTTCTTGCGGCTTTTGCTTCTTGGGTAAATTCCGCAAGCATGGGAATTAAACCCTCTAGGTGTTCTGGGGCGTTTTTAGTAAGCCATACATTGGTTACAAACTCTACGCCTTTTTCATGCCCTTCTTCCTGCGGTTTGGTATCAGTGGTATCAGTGATAAGCTGAACAAAAGGGGACAGCCTAAGGGTATCTAGAAACTCGACTGCCTGATCTTTTCTTACCAATGAGACAAGCTCTTGAAGTGGAGCGGCATCGCGTGATTTCACTGCGTGAATAATAAGTGCGCTTATATACCCGAGACCTATTTGATCAAACCAGAGTCCTTCTGTTTCTTTGTCAAGCGGTTGGTATGGACCAAGATCCCGTTTGTAGAGAGCAAGGGAGGAAAGGTCTTCTGGAAGATTTGTTCTTGTTTCTTTTTCCATAATTCTAGCCCTAGGCTGTGTCCTATAATAATTATATCATGGGTGGGTTTAGAGTGCAAGGGTATGTTACAATATCTTGTGTGGAAAAGAGAAATCGTCAGCTTCCGTTACTGATTCTTCTATTGGTTGCGTTTTTTATCTTCTTTTTAAGTCAGAGTGGGATCTTTGCTCCTATCCGCAGCCTGTTTGAGGCAATGATTGTACCTTTGGAAAACATCTACGGATTTTCGGTATTGGTGAGAAAAAACACATTTACGTCGCGCACAGAGCGGCTTGCAGCAGAAATTGAACTGCTTTCCGAAAAGCTCGTTGACCAAAACGAACTTCTTAAGGAAAATGCGGCGCTTAAAGATCAGTTTCAAACCACGTCCGTACACAATCCGCTCCTAGTGCCCGCAAAAGTAGTGGGAGTTGAGGGATTTCTTCCCGGATCTTCGTCCATTGAGAGCATGGTGATTAATAAAGGCGCATCTGAAGGGATCAAAAAGGGACAAGCGGTCATTGTGGGGAAAAGCGTTATTGGTATCATACGTGAGGTATCCGCCCGTCTTGCCCGCGTACAGCTTGTTACGAGTAAAGACTCATCTATCCCTGCGACCGTTTCTTCGGAAAATCAGGGGGTTTTGGGTATCGTGCGGGGTACCGGTGGGGGAGGAATGGTTCTTGACAACGTGCTTTTGTCAGAAACGCTCAATGTAGGCGATATCGTAGTCAGCAAAGGAGACTTGACCATGCAGAAAGAAGGGTTTTTACCTCATCTCATTTTGGGAAGAGTGGAATCGGTTAACAAGCAGTTCAGCCAATTGTTCCAGACGGCCAATCTTAAAAGTCTGGTGGATGTCTCAAGGTTAAGCATTGTATTTGTGGTGTTGGGATGGGAATAAGTTTATGGCGCATTTTGTATTCTGGGGCATACTGTTTATTAGCGTTATTCTAAGCGTTTTTAGCTCATTTCCCTTTACGCTTCTTGTTCTTCTTGTGTTTTTTGCCCGCGCGCGAAGGGCGGGAATTGGAATTGGTGCCTTTCTTGCGGGAATAATTCTTGATGTTTTGTGGATCAATCCTTTAGGGCAAACAAGTATGCTATTTCTTCTTTTGCTGCTTCTGGCATCATTTTATGAGCGTAAATTTGAAATTGCAACACTGCCGTTTGTGGGAGCATTCTCTCTCATAGGTTCTCTAGTATACTTTGTGGCAGCAGGATACGAGATAGGTTTGGTAGAGCTTGCCGCGTGCGTTATGTTTAGTGTGCTTTTATTCCAGATTTTTCACCCAACATCTGGGGCGAAAAACAAGAATTTTATATGAAACATGGCATTGCGTTCCCTGACTATATTAATACGGAAGACGTTTTTAATAAGCATGCTTGGCGGGAAAGGGAACCGCATGTTATTAGAATCTCCTTTCTTATATTTTTGCTGATTGCCGTTCCTCTTGTTATTGCCATGCGGCTGTTTGCCATTCAAGTAATTCAAGGAAGCTTTTACAGAAGTCTTTCCGATGAAAATAGAACACAAACAGTACTCATTCATGCGCCCCGCGGGGTCATCTTTGATCGCAACGGAACGCCTCTGGTGTTTAATACCCCGGGGTTTAGAAAGATTGAAAAAGACAAAATAATCCTTCTTCCCAAAGACCAGGCGCTTTCCCTTATTGCCCGCGGAGAAAAGCTTTCTATTGATTCGCTGCGCAGCTATCCCTATAAAGACGTGTTCGCGCACATTGTGGGCTATATTGGGCAAGTTTCCAAAAAAGAATTGGCAAGTGACACATTTTCTTCTTACCTGCTCACCGACGTGGTAGGAAAAACAGGAATAGAGAGGTTTTATGAGCAAAGGCTTAAGGGACTTGACGGGAAACAGTTGGTTGAGGTGGACGCGTGGGGAAAAACGCTTCGGGTCTTGGGTAAGACAGATCCCGTTGCAGGGGAGAATATTACTCTTACGCTTGACGTAGGATTACAAAGCGCCACTTTTGACGCCATTAACAAGGTGAAAAAGGGCGTGGTAATGGTCTCAACGCCGCAGGGAGAAATTTTGGCTCTTGTCTCAAGGCCCTCATACGATCCGAATTTATTCACGCTGGATGCGCTTTACGCAAGAGAGGCAATCGCATCTGAAAGCGCCTATGGGAGTGTTTCTGATATTCTTTCTGATTCTTACAACCAGCCGCTTTTGAATAGAGCCATATCAGGAGAATATCCCCCCGGATCCACGTTTAAGATCATTACCGCGGCGGCGGGTTTAGAAAAAGACGTAGATGAACACTTTGTGGTTGAGGATACGGGGATTCTCAATGTGGGTGCGTTTTCTTTTGCCAACTGGTACTTTACCAAATACGGCAAAACAGAAGGGATGGTCAATATGGTCAAAGGGCTTGCCCGCTCCAATGACATTTTCTTCTACAAACTCGCGGAGCGGTTAGGAGTTGATGCACTTTCGGACATGGCAAAGCAATTTGGGCTCGGAGAGAAAACGGGAATTGACCTTTTGGGTGAGAGGCGCGGCATTGTTCCCTCTGATAGCTGGAAGAAAGAAACCATTGGAGAACAGTGGTATCTGGGAGATACGTATCACTATGGTATTGGACAGGGATATTTATTAGTAACTCCGCTTCAGGTAAATGGGTGGACGCAGGCGATTGCAAATGGAGGCTCGCTTTATCAGCCACGGCTGATCAAGGATGCAAAGCTCAGAGTCAAGAATGAAAAGTTCCTTAAAGATAAGACGGTGGAGTTGATTCGGGAAGGGATGATAAAAAGCTGTAGTCCCGGAGGGGTTGCGTGGCCGCTTTTTAAGTTCAAAGTTCAAAATGAAAAGTTAAAAATTGACGGAAAGAATTTTCTAGAACCATCAGAAGCCACAGTATCTGCTCAGTTTAAAACATATCGGGAAATCGTGATTGCCTGTAAAACAGGAACTGCCCAGCACGGAGGAGAACGCGATTTGCCCCATGCGTGGATTACGTTGTTTGCTCCCGCCTATAATCCCCAAATTGTGGTAACCGTTCTTGCGGAATCCTCGGGTGAGGGTTCAGACATTGCCGCCCCAATTGCGAAAAAGATTCTTGAAGAATGGTTTAGCCGGTGAAGGGGACCCTCATGCCTCGAAGTTTCAATTATAACCATTGACAACGATCGTGGAATACAGTTATATACTTAAGAAGGAAACAATACATGAAAAAACTTTTGAAATCTAAAGACATTCTTCTCTTAAGCCTTGGGAGCGTGCTTGATGTATTCGAAGAGGTAAAAGATCCTTTTCAACTTGTAAGCAACGGTTATAAAAACATGTATGGGTGGATTCCTAAAAAATACAAAAGACACAACTATTATCAACTGCTTTCGCGAAGCCTGAAGGCGCAAATCATTGAAAAAATTGAAAAAGAGGGAGAAATTTATATACGAATAACCTCCGGGGGAATAAAGGCAATAAAACGAGATTTTCCTATGCTTGGGTTTCAAGATAAACCTTGGGATCGAAAGTGGCGAATCGTGATGTTTGACATAAAAGAGGTGAATCGATTGGCAAGAGATAGCTTGAGGAGAAAGTTGAAAGAGCTAGGTTTTGGAATACTACAAAAGTCCGTATTTATTAGCCCGCACGATATTATAAATGACCTTTCTGAATTCTTGAGAGTGTTGGGATTGAGAGATTACGTGTATCTTCTTGAGACAAATCGATTGATATTTGGAGACGAGAAAGAGCTCGCAAACAGCGTATGGAACATAGATAAGCTTAATGAGGAATATAAAAATATTGTAGAGGAAATTGAAAAAATTAAAAATAGCTATCTGTTAATACACAACGATCGTATGAGAAAAGCAGATAGCGAGAATAGTAGAGGAATGGATAAAAAAGGGAAAAGTATGAAAGAGAAAAGTACGGAAGAGAAAAAAAGGCAAGAGAAAGGTATGGAAGAAAAGGGTATGGAAGAGAGCAAGCGTAGAATAAGAGAGAACTATTTAAGGCTTATTATTCAAGACCCATTCTTGCCAAAAGAATTGTTGCCGAATCCTTGGTGGGAAATAGAAGCAAGAAGACTGATAAAACAATTATAGAAGATTGTGGTTCTATGGAAGAGCGACTATTTTGGTTAGGGTTTTCGGTGTTTCCGGGGATTGGGCCGCGGCGACTTCAAAAGCTTCTTGCGCATTTTGGGAACGCAAAAGAAGCGTGGAAAGCGAGCCGTTCGGATTTGCGCAATGTAGGACTTGGGGAAAGTCTTGCTCACGCGTTTGAGCGGTTTAAAGATGGGTTTTCGCTTGCGGAATACCAGAAAAAACTGAAAGAGTTAAGTGTTACATTTTTTGTTCTCACCGATCCAAAGTATCCAAAACTTCTTAGGTCAATTCAAAAACCACCCTTTGTTTTGTATATAAAAGGAGAACTTGTCTCCGACGTCCCCGCGGTTGGGGTGGTAGGGACTCGAAAGATTACTGAATATGGAAGAGAGGTTACGCGCTTTTTTACCAAAGAATTGGTTTTGAATGGCGTGGTTATTATATCGGGGCTTGCGCTTGGAGTGGACGCAATGGCGCATGAAACCGCGCTTGTTGAGCGGGGTAAGACGATTGCGGTGTTAGGATGCGGGGTTGATTGCTGCTATCCAAGAGAAAATCAAAGGTTGTATGAAAGGATCATCCAAAGCGGTGGGGCAGTTGTGTCGGAAGTTCCTTTGGGGCTCAGTCCTTCTCGGGGGCTGTTTCCGGCTCGGAATCGCATTATCGCGGGATTGTCAGACGCGGTTTTGGTTACCGAAGGAGCGGAAGATAGCGGATCTCTCATTACTGCAGAGCATGCGTTTAAGGAGAAGCGTCCCGTGTTCGCGGTGCCAGGCCCGATTACCTCGCAGCTTTCCAAGGGACCGTATCAATTGATTAAAAAAGGAGCACGGTTGGCAACGAGCGCGGAGGAAATATTAGAAGAACTCAAAATTCAAAACGCAAATCGCAAAACTACATCTCAAAATTCAAAGAGGAAAGAAATAGAAGGAGAGACAAGAGAGGAAGAAGCAATTTTGAGGATTCTTGACCATGAGGCGCTTTCCTTTGACCAAATCGTGCGGATTACCAAGCTCACTTCTTCTGTGATTGGCGCAACCCTTTCGCTTTTGGAGATAAAAGGAGTGGTTAGACGATCTGAAGACGGTATGTTTTCGACTCAAGAGGGGTTGACACATTCGACGACAAGCCCCAATGTTTAGCATTGGAGATTCCTTCGCGCTTGACATGGACATGATTCTTTCGGATACAATAGGAGTCTCATGTATTTAGTAATTGTTGAGTCGCCTACTAAGGCGCGAACCATCGGACGGTTTTTGGGAAACGATTATCAGATTATTGCCTCCATGGGGCATGTTGTGGATTTGTCCAAGAAAAAGCTTGGAGTAGACGTGGACAATGATTTCTCTCCCGATTATCAAGTAATTGAGGACAAAAAGAAAACAATTAAAGAGCTTAAAGAGAAGGCTTCCCGCGCGAACACTATTATTCTTGCAACCGATCCGGACAGAGAGGGAGAGGCAATCGCCTCACACGTTGTTGAGCTATTGAAAGATACAACAGGTGTCACAGGAAAAAAAGCTCGTGGGGGATTCAGGTTTCAACGGATTGTGTTTCATGAGATAACTAAAGAGGCAATACAAGAAGCGCTGCAGCATCCTCGGGATATTGATATGTGTTTGGTAAGCGCCCAAACGGCACGCCGCGTGCTGGACAGGCTTGTTGGGTACAAATTATCCCCATTATTGTGGCAGAAGGTTCGCCGGGGGCTTTCCGCAGGACGAGTTCAGTCGGTTGCCGTAAGGTTGATTGTGGAAAGGGAAAGGGAGCGGGAGAAATTTTTGCAAAAGCCCTACTGGACAATCCACGTGTGGCTTAAAAGCGAAAGACAGGATGCCACCGTAGAATTTGAGCTGGTGGAGATTGATGGTGAAAAGATTGAGGAGAAAGAAACAATTACCCTTTATGATGGCGATTACACGTTTTCCAAAACTACCATCGATATCCAAAAAAAGGCAGATGCAATTCTTAAAGATCTTGAGAAAGGTGGGTTTACCGTATCGGACATACTGCAGAAAAAAACCAAACGGTCTCCCTATCCTGCGTTTACCACCAGCACGCTCGCTCAAGAGGCAAGCAGGCGGTTTGGATTTTCTGCAAAAAGAACCATGAGGGCTGCACAGAAACTGTATGAAGAAGGGCACATTACCTATCACAGAACGGACTCGGTTGCTATGAGTAAAAGCGCGATTTTTGCCATGCGCGCGTTTATAAAAAAGGAGTTTGATAAGAAGTACGTAAGCGCTTATGCCCGCGTGTATAAGACAAAACAAAAACTTGCGCAGGAGGCTCATGAGGCGATTCGTCCCACAAACATCAGTAATCAGCAACTAGCAACCCTTCGATTGCGCTCAGGGCAAGCTAGCAATCAGTTGGGAGGAGATGCAATACGACTGTATGAGCTTATTTGGAAAAGGGCGGTCGCAACGCAAATGGCGGATGCGATTTTAGAATCGACAACCGTACTTGTTGATGCTGGGGGTCCTGTCCCCGCGGGTCCTGCCACTCGCTCTTCCCACGGTGCTCCTGCTAGTCTTGCTGAAGCTGCGAACGCAGATGCGCGCCGTGGGAGCCCTACGCTCGTGTCACCCGCTCAAACAACTTACCGCTTCAAGGCAAGTGGATCGGTGGTAGTCTTCGACGGGTTTCTTAAACTGTATCCGCAGGCTCTTAGCGAACAACGGCTTCCGGTATACGCTAAGGCAGAATTATTAACGCTTACCAAAAAGGAGGCTATGTTTCACCAAACCGCGCCCCCGCCCCGGTACAATGAGGCGTCTCTCATCGCAACGCTTGAAGAAAAAGGAATCGGAAGACCATCTACGTACGCCCCGATTATTTCAACGATTCAAGATAGACAATATACCGAAAAAGACGAAAGCGGGCGATTTGTACCAACTCCTGTTGGTAACGCGGTGAACGATTTTTTAGTGAAAAACTTTTCGGACATCGATGACATTCCTTTTACCGCGCAGATGGAAGACGAACTGGACGCAATCGCGGGCGGCAAGAGCGAATGGGTGCCGATGATTAAAACATTCTACGATCCATTTGCCCAAAAACTTGAGCAGGTTAAGACAGTCGGTCGAGTGACGATCGAAACCGAAAAAACCGATGAGATATGTAAAAAGTGTGGTTCTCCTATGGTAATTCGTACGGGAAAATTCGGAAAGTTCTTATCCTGCTCAACGTTTCCCACGTGCGATTTTTCCAAGTCTTTTATACAGAAAACTCAATATAAATGTCCTAAAGATGGGGGGATGGTCATTGTGAAAAGGACAAAAAAAGGAAGACAATTCTACGGCTGCTCCAATTATCCAACCTGCGATTTTGCCGCTTGGAATCTTAAGAATTTTACAAAACCTTTGCAAGAAGAACCAAAAGAAATAGCACCACAACCTGGTTAATAATGCCCCACGGCTTGTCCAGTTTTCCATTAAATCGTTTTTGAATCTTATACATCCAGACAACAGGCGACCACTTTATATTGAAGAAATAATAGGGCGCAGAAACCCAATCGAGAAGCTGGGAAGCAATGATAACAATAAATATATAAAGCAGAGAAACGTGAGGAAACAATGTTTTCGCAACAATAAAAGCGAGCGCAAAGCCTACAAGAACGTCAATGGTTGCCTCCGTAATAAGCCGTTTCTGGCTTTTTGATCGTCCATTGGTTCCTGAATCCCAATGAGGAAACATGTCGGCAAGAACATGGCTTGCAATCGCAAGAGGAAGGGCAATTGCCGGATTTGCAATTTTTACCGCGATAACGGTTCCAATAATGGCGTGTCCGGTTGCAGTCATTAAGAATCTTTATTATGAACTATTTTCGGGGACTTGACAAGAGCAATAAAATATCGTCACAATAGAAAGGTGAGGAAGATGATTGGGATTAGTGTTGGATTGTTTGTTGTGTTGGGAATGGCGTCTTTTGCCCGCGCCAACCACCACGCAGACGTGCTGGGCGTTTCTACCTCTGTACTGGGAGCATCGATTCCTCCCACGGTGGAAGGACCCGGCTACCTTCTCCCCGACAGCCCCCTGTTCTTTTTAGATAAACTCAAGCAAAATACGCGGCTCTTTTTGGCATTCACCCCGGAAAATAAAGCAAAAGTGTACGCGGACGTGGCAGGCGAACGACTTGCGGAATTAAGATTTATGCTTGCGAAGCATAATGAAGATAACGTAAGAGTTGCTCTTGAGGGCGTGGAATCCAATATCCGAAACGCAGGATTGCAAATGGCTGCGGTGCAATTTGCAGGGAAAAGAAACAGTGAGCTCGCAAAAACAATCAATGATTCTATTAAACTCAAGCAGGAATCGCTTGATATTCTTGAAGCTCAAGTAAGCGTCGATATGCTTTTAAGGATCAATGTAACGCAAAAGGCGCTTGTTGCCGCAAAGGTGAGGATTGAGGAACAGCTTAATGAGGCAGATATGCAAAATGAAATTGATTATGATGTACACCGGGAACTAAGACGGGATCTTTCCCAAACGCTTTCTGCCGCAAAACACCTTGAGCTTGAAATAGACGCATTAGAGCATCAAGCCTCTGAGGCAGCACAAGCATCTCTTAGCAGGCGTGAGAGAGCGCTTAAGAGCGAGGTAACGCACAAAAGCGAGTTGCTTCTTACGTCAGAAAAACAAACAGATCAAAAGAGTGTTAGTATAAATGAAGAGACGATAGAACAAGTAACGAAAATTGTCAAAAGCGCTCAAGATACCGCTGCCAAATTCAAAGCTCGTGGTTTGTAAACCCCTAGCATCTTCTCATAGAAAACAAAACATGATAGGATGGGCCATGATTAAACTTGGGGCATCAGACCTTCGCACCAGAGCACCGTCAGAAAAGGAGATTCAAAACATCAAGCGCAATCCGATTTATATTGTGGTGGATAACGTGTTGGATACCTATAACGTGGGTGCGATTTTCCGCTTAGCGGACGCGGTTGCCGCAGAAAAAGTATTTTTGTGCGGAAAAACAGAAACACCGCCTCATACGCGGATTAAAAAAGCGTCGATCAACACAACCGAGTGGGTTCAATGGGAATACGCAGAGACAGCAGTTTCCGCAATTAAAAATTTAAAATTAAAAATTAAAAATTTGACTGTAGTAGCCATAGAACAGGATAAGAGGAATGTTTCGTATGATAGAGCCGATTATCGGTTTCCCATCGCATTAGTCGTTGGTAATGAAACCGCGGGCGTGTCCAAAGAGGTTCTTGATATAGCGGATCAAATTGTTGAACTTCCCTTATGGGGCGTCAACAAAAGCCTTAACGTCATGGTTTCATTAGGGATTGTGTTGTATGAAGTGATGAAGGAGAAAAACTCCGTCGAAGACCTCCCGGGTGGAATTTCACAAAGCGAGCGCGGAAACGATCTATTATAAGGAAATCTTTATGCGAGATACAAGAGATACTAGAAACTACATACCTTATGTATTACAGATGAATCGATTCATCTATAGTATTCTTCGAAAAAATATATCATAGAAATCGCAGAGATAGAAAGCAGATAGTTTACCGTTTTTGGTTGAACTTTATTGCGCGTCGGAAAAAGAAAAAAGGGGACGGTCCTCGGATGTATTGTCTTAACAGTCCAAACTTAAAGCACTTTAAGCACCTTTGTTTTACTACACACGTGCACAAAGCCCTCGTCTTCAGACGAGTGGATGGCAGCATAATTTCAAAGCTTTTTCAAAAGGTCACGGCTTTTAAGCCGTGTGTGGTTTACTGTTTTACATGAAGCGTGTTGGATTATAGCATCTTTACCATAATGGAGGAGGTTG
>Ga0155447_134_pt1 | contig 11170 bp, 10 predicted proteins | sample RifCSPhighO2_02_FD_111895 | JGI IMG/M metagenome (GOLD analysis project Ga0155447, IMG submission 111895) | Candidatus Levybacteria bacterium RIFCSPHIGHO2_02_FULL_42_12 | reverse complement strand
TTATGGCAATACGTGGGAAATGTTGGTTGCCGTCATGCTCTCTGCGCAGTGTACGGACGTTACGGTGAACAAAGTCACGGCATCTCTTTTTAAGAAGTATAAAGCGGTAAAGGATTATGCAAATGCAGATATTAAAAAACTTGAGCAAGATATTAGATCAACGGGGTTTTATAGAGCAAAGGCAAAGAATATTCAGAATGCGGCGCGCATGATTCTCACTCGGTTTTATGGAAAAGTTCCCCGCACTATGGAAGAGCTGGTTCAGCTTCCTGGCGTTGCCAGAAAAACTGCGAATGTGGTATTGGGAAACGCGTTTGGCGTAATTGATGGAGTTGCTGTTGACACCCACGTAAGAAGACTCTCTCAACGACTTGGATTTACAAGAAATACCGATCCGGAAAAAATCGAACAAGATCTTATGAAGCTATTTGATAAAAAAGACTGGTTTAAGCTCACGTATCTTCTTATTGAACACGGAAGAAATGTTTGCGAGGCAAAAAAACCAAAATGCAATGAATGCTTTTTAAACCAACTCTGCCCTTCTGCGTTTCAATTCTCCCATTTCCAAAAGTAACTATTTGGCAAAAAACCTGATTACAAGAAATCCTACTTTTTAATAAACCGCAGCATAAGGTCTCTGTCCGCGCTAAGAGAGGTTGTGTAGCTCAATTTATTCTGCTGACTGAGGACATTTTCCGATCCTAGGTAAAACTGTTTTTCATATTCAACCGGATGCGTCAGGGAAAAACGAAACATATCGTCTTCTGTTCCGGGTTGCTTAAACACCCTAAGATTGTAGGAAAAATCATCTGACTGTCCTGTTAAAGAAAATGGCAAGACGTATTCAATCTCTATTGCGCGGGAAGATCCCGACGGAACTTCTATAAAAAACCCGAACAGGTTTTTATTGGAAAGGATTGTTTTTTCTACTTCCAGTCCCTGCGAAATAAATCCGCTCTTCTCGTATACCTGCGGATCAACAACAGGAACAATGATCTGCTGGTTTTTTCCATCAATTGCGATAGCGGAAAGTTGCGAACCAAACGGACTAATGACTCGAACATAGTTTTTGTAATGTCCTCCCCTGTCTTGATTCTCTTTTTTGTTTTCGTAAAAAATTGAAAGTTTGGAAATCCAGTTTTTGTTTTGGCTTACGGAAACGCCGTAATCAAACGATCTCTTTATGTTTGTTACGGCAGAAACAGTTCCCACGTCCGCATCAATAACGGCGATGAAATCAAGAAATTTATTTTCTTCTTCTCTCCTGATGTCTCTGAGCGAAGAAGAAACATTCGCAAGCGTAAGTGATTCCTGAATATCTTCATCAAGATGCGCAAATAGAATATGTTTTTCCTCGACCGACGCAAAGATTGCCTCAAGGATACGCAGAAAAGGAACATTTTTTGCCAAAGTTTTTTTAATGACTGCTGAAAACACTTCATTTATCATCTCATCTTTTTCTTTTTCTGTTTCTGTTGTTTTACTCATTAGTTTTTCAAAGAAAGAATTCTCGCTAATCTCCCCTACTTTGTTAACGTGTACTGGCCCTGTTATGCGCAAGAGCTTTTTTATAAAAACCCCGTCAACTGCTATTACTCCATCCGGATAGATTCCCATTTCTTCTTTTGCAAAAAACGCGGCGCGGGATGCAACCGATACAAAATCAACGTAAAAATTGCTGTCTCTCAAATACCAATGGACAGCGCCCGCATATCTTTTAAGCGCAAATGGTGGCTCTACGTGTCCTTTCAGTTTATTATCCGCTGAATAAACGGTTCCAAAAGAAGGCTTACTCATTTTCCCATTTTCAAAATCGATAAGAGCGTATGCGCTAATTGCTCCACCGCTCGGCCTTATTTTCAAATTGTTTTGCATCAAAACAAGATAGGTTTTTTTTCTATCAAATCCAAACAGGTAGGGAAACACATCTATTAATCCCTCTCCTTGAGCCGATTCTCCTAGCAAGCGAGGGATGCCAAAAGTCTCTTTGCTATCTTTTTCCAATGCTTTTGCTTTCTGAAAAAACGCTAATTGTTCCTTTGCGTTTTTAAGAATCTCAAAAAAAACTTTCTGGGGACTTGCTGTTCTTCCCGCAATAACGTCATGAAAACGAGCAATGATGTTATAAGAGGATACAAGCGATTTGCTTGTCTCTTGAGAAAGTCGCAGCTCTTCCATGAAAGCTTCCGATCTTTCTTTCTGCCCCAATACGTTTGCTTCCACGAGAAAAACGGGGGAGATTTTTTCGGCAACAGAGAATAGGAGATGAGACCTGACAATTTCTTTTTCTGACTCGTTCAACTGACCATTTTTGAGCGTACGCAGTCCAATGGCAAACTGCTGCTTTCCTCCATAAAAAGATCCTAAAACTACAAGAGGAGGCAGAAGAGTAAAAAAGAAAAGGCTTAAAAAAGCTGCGAATAAAAATGCTTTTACGGAAAAAGAAGAGTGAGGTGAACGGACGGGATCTTTTTTGTCCAATAGAGATGCTTCTTTTTCTCCTTTATTTGTCTTTGCAAACAAAACAAAACCAATCCGTTCTCCTAGCGGGTATTCTTCTCCTGTTAACCACGTGCCGCGAAGATGAATGGGAGGATCTTCTTTGATAGGTACTTCTCTTGCAAAATCCACCCCCACAAGAGGATTTTTCTTTTGAAGGATTCGCGAAAACGCAAGCTCCGTAATCCCCTCTTTTGGGAATAAATAAAACACCCCTCTTTTTCCCTCTTTTGAAAATCCCTTTTCTAAGAGAAGGGCTACCGCATCTCTCGTATAAACGGGATAAAGAACTCCCATCCCATTCTCGCTTAATGTAATCCTCCTGTTTAGTCTTGCGCCGGAAATAAGCTTACAAGAGACAGATTCCTCACTAATCCCTCCTGTCTCATCAAAACAATCTCCAAAAACAAACACGTATCCTTTGTCGTATGAATTTACCACTACCTGAGCAAGTTCTTCGTCCCAATTCCGTTTTTCTAAAACAACAATAAGATGTGCGCCTAAGACGCGGGCGTCTGAAACAAGCTCCCTGATGCCTTCTTTTATTTCCCTCTGCCCTTCATACACAACGATAATAAAGGCGTAGGGATATTGAGGGACAAGCGGCATACTTTTTCTCTCTTGTCTGTATGAAACATGAAGAACATCTTTTTCAAAAACGTTTTCTTGTAGGGAAGGCTTTTTGCCGCTTAGAACCACGCAAAAATAGTCCGGAGAAAGATGAGGAAGTATTCTATCTGCGATTTCCCCCTTTTTGTCAATACAAAGCACGTATTCTTTTTTCATGAAGAGGTGAAACGGTTGTCTAGAGCTTTATTAACAAGCGCGTCCGGTTTTTTATTTTTGTTTCGAGGAATATGCTCATAGCGAACAGCCGTGTGTATTTGCGATTCGTATTCTCTGATTTTAAAAAGAAGCTTGGCAAGACGCGCGTTTTTCATTTTGTATAAACCGACTATTTGGGAATACGCAAGCTGAGAATCCATGCAAACGAGAACCGATGATTCTTTTTGCAAAAGGTTTGCGTTTCGAGAAATCCAAAAAAGCGCGTCAACAATCGCCTGATATTCCGCGACATTATTTGTGGTTACTCCTAATACTTTTGCTTCTTCATGAATAACCGTCCCTGTTGCGTCAAGCACAACAAATGCGCTCGCAGAAGGACCGGGGTTTCCTCGGGAGCCGCCATCGGTAAAAATCTGAAGGAACCTATACGTTCTCATGAAATATTTTTAATGTAATGGCTTGAAAAAAAGAATTTGTAAAAACCCTGCGAAGTTCCATGAAATAATAAATACTTTTGGGGTAAAAGGAGCTACCGAGGCTTAACCACAAGCACTCTATCTCTACCTTCTCCCCGTGATTCAGAAGCAACTTCTTTATCTTCTTCTAAAAGCAGATGGATGATTCTTCTTTCCCAGGATTTAAGATTTGAAAGCTCTGTTTCTTTTTGCTCCTCAAGTACCCGTTCTTTTGTCCTCATCGCAAGGGAAGTGAGATATTCCGTTCTATTCTTTTTATAGTCGCCAACCTCAAGAGATATGCGTATAAAACGGCCTAGTTTTTTTGAGACACAGAGGGAAAGAACGGTCTGAAGGCTTTCAAGAATTTCTCCATGATATCCAATAAGAATCCCGCTGTCTTGCGTATCAACGACTACGTCAACAATATCATCTTTTGTCTCAAGGGAAACAGTCGCGCTTATTCCCAAAAGAGAAAACACGCTTTCTATGGTATCTTTAATTGTCAGGTTTTCTTTACTTTTACTCATGTGTATGCTAGCTTGCGGCTTTTTTTGAGGGAAAAATCCACCCCTCCAAACCACCCCATCCGCTTATTTGATATTGCTGTAGTATACCAAAAATGGTGAAGGCATTCCAATAGAGGGAAAGCCCGAAGGGAAGCTGAAATGAGAAAAACCCAATCATCACGGGGAAAAAGTACAACGACTGCATTTGAAGAGCAGATGCAAAATCCCCCTTGTTGTCTTTTTTTACCTGTGGGTTTTGTTTTTCCTGTTTTGCAAACATCATTTTTGACTGAACAAATTGAAGAAGTCCTGTTATTACGGGAACCAAAACAATAAGGGGAAACGTTGAGGCAAGAGCAGTCGGAGTTGCGGCAAGAGAAAGCCCAAAAAAGGAAGGATCCCATACCTTTTGTAAATAAAATGACTCTTTATATAAAAGCTTGTTTACTTCCGATAAAATAGTGCTTTCCTTAAGGTTTACAATTTTGAGAAGAACGGTATAAAGACCCCAGATAATAGGAATCTGAACAAGTGCAGGAAGACACCCCGCAGCCGGATTTACCCCATGTTCTTTATAAAGCTTCATTGTTTCTTCCTGTAGTTTCTTTGGATCTTTTTTATGCTGTTCTTTGAGCCTTGAGAGATAGGGGGATAACTTTTGCATTTTCGTTGACACTTTAAGTTGAGAAGACGTTAAGGGATACAGAACAATCCGAATAAGAACGGTTAGAAGAATAATTGAGAAGCCAAGAGCGTACGGAATATGAACAAATGAAACGGCATGATATATGATGACTAGGATATTAAGAATTGGTTGAATAAGTAAAGCGTCAAACATAGTATTCAGGCATTATTGAAAAATAGGGGATTACAACGAAGTATTCGCATCAAGGAGGAATAAACCCCTCTTATTACTCCCTTTTTTTCAACCGTCCTTCTTGTATATTCCGAACAAGTCGGCGTGAAACGACATATGTATGGTTGCCCCAATAAAGACTTCAGCAAAAACGATAAAACAGCCTGATAAGAGGTGATGAGTGTTGTAACTGCTATTTTCATAATTGTAATAGTTTTTCTTTTTTCAAAAACAACTCTATTTCTTCCGCAAGCCCTTCTTTGGGCAATCCGAGCACTTCCTTTTTTAAGAAAAAGCTCATATCCAAGCTTTGCTGTATTTTTCCCAGATGTTTCTGTATGCAGGAGGACATTTGTCGTTTCAATTTGTTTCTCACCACTGAACGCTTGTCAATTTTTTTTGAAACCACAAACCCAAACCTGCTAACCGATACGTTGTTTTTAGAAACCCTCACTGTAAAGTAGGGTATTTTATATATACGAGACGAATGCGCGGGTAAACGAGTAAGCAAACGATATTGTTTTCTTAACATTGATAAGATCTATCTACACCGCCAGTCTTTTTCTCTTCCTATTCCTTCTCCTTGCGATAACTTTTTTTCCGTCATGAGTTTTCATGCGCTTTCTAAACCCATGCTTTCTGGCTCGCTTCACTTTTTTAAGGACAATTGTTTTTTCCACAAATAAAGTATAACAAAAAAAGGGGCTTAAGTAAACCCCGCTCGCGGGCGGGGTAAATGGGAATATTGATCTGTTTATATGCACTTTCTCCTCTTGACAAAAAGTTATCCACATCATTAAACTTCCTTTACTGCAATTTCTTCTATGGAACACGCAATAGATAATAATTTAACGGAGTTGTGGACCAAAGCCCTTGGGGTTGTTCAAACAGAGATATCTAAGGCAAACTTTATTACTCTCTTTAAAAAGACTGCGCTTTTGTCTCTTGAAAAAAACGTGGCAACGATTGCCGCTCCCTCTTCCATGATTATTGACCTTATTAAAAAGCGCTTTCTTGTTTTAATAAAAACAGCGCTTGAAAAACAAACAAATCATCCGGTGGAAATTATTTTTATCCCCAAGACCATTGTGACTATGGGTTCGTTTGGAGAAAAAGCAGCCCCGTTATTTGCCCAAGAGCCCAACGGAGAGCCCACGCATACATCTGTTGTCTCTCCCGTATACAACTACCCGCAGCGTTTGCGGGTTGATTATACGTTTCAAACCCTTGCTGTTTCTTCCAGCAACCAGCTTGCATTTGTTGCGGCGACAACGGTTTCAAAAAAACCGGGGACCACGTATAATCCATTGTTTATTTATGGACCTGTTGGGGTAGGAAAAACACATCTTATGCAAGCCATTGCAAGCGAGATGCATAAAACAGACCCCCGGAAAAAAATTATTTATTGCACGTCGGAGGAATTCACTAATGACGTTGTTGAGTCTATTAGGTCTAACCAAACCCAAATAATGAAGAGGAGATTTCGATCTACGGATCTTTTTATTGTTGATGACGTTCAGTTTATTGCGGGAAAAGACAGAGTGCAGGAAGAGCTCTTCCACACATTTAATATCCTTATTGATAAAAACGCGCAGATTGTTCTTTCCTCCGACAGGCCGCCCCATGAAATTAAAAAGCTTGAAAAGCGTCTTTCTTCCCGGTTTTCCGGAGGGCTCACGGTGGATATCGAATCACCAGACTTTGAGCTAAGATGCGCAATCCTCCTTATTAAGGCAAAAAAGCACGGGTTTGATCTTTCCATGGAAACGGCAAAAAAAATAGCGGAAAACATTGACGATACCCGCCTCCTGGAGGGCGCTCTTCTTCGTCTTATTACCGAATCCGAAACGCAAGGAAAAGAAATTGGCTCACCCATGATAGAAAAAGTTGTTGGTGCTGGCAGCCTCTTTAAAAAACCCGTGTTTAGGATAGAAGATATTATGAGGGAGGTTTGTGCTTTTTATGACATAAAACCAACCCAAATTAAAGGAGAGAGGAGAAATGCTTCTTTGGCAAAAGCAAGACAAGTATGTATGTATCTTCTTAAGAAAGAGTTACGGCTACCCTTTACGGAGATTGGAAACATATTGGGAGGGCGCGACCACACTACTATTATGCATGGCGTTGAAAAGATAGAGCGCCTTATTTCTCTAGAAAAACCTTTTGATGAAGAAGTGAGAGAGATAATACGCTCTCTTCGTGCATAGAGTGGGGATTGTGTGGGCATAAATATTATCAACCATTTATCCACATTGTTTTACCCATAATATCCCCATGTTTTTATTGTTTGTTTATGCTGTCTACTCAATGATGTTATTGATTTTATACACTTTTCCAGATATACTACTACAACTACAAACAGTAATAGGTGTTGTTAAATGAAACTTCTTGTACTAATAGAAAACCTGCAAAAACACCTCCCTTTGCTTTATAGGGGAGTATCTACCAGAAGTCAGCTTCCTGTTCTTCTCAACATTCTTCTTGTTGCCAAAAACGGAAAATTTTTTATAAAAAGTACCGATCTGGAAATAGGAATAGAAGCAGAAATACCCGCAAATATAAAAAAAGAGGGGGGAACAACGGTTCCCGCAAGGAAATTTTATGATCTTATATCTTCTCTCCCCCATGGAAAAATTACTCTTTCTCTTGAGGGGAAAACTCTTGAAATAGTAGGGGAAAAAACAAAAAGTTCACTGCAGACAATCTCCATGGAAGAATTTCCTGCTCTTTATGAGGAAAAAGGGGCTGAAATAATTAATCTTACAACAGAAGAATTTAATAAAAACATTACATCGGTTGTTTTTGCGGCAAGTACGGATGTGGTGAGACCGGCCCTTTCAGGAGTTTTAGTAAAGAAAGAAGGAAGCAATGTATTTTTTGTCGCAACAGATGGCTATCGGCTTTCCCTAAAACAATATCAAAAAGAAACAAAAGGAGAAGTTGCTCTTCTCATTCCCTCTCGCATAATACGAGAACTCTTGTCAATAAAAGAAACGGGAAAGATCGTGCTTTATGTTGCAAAAAACAGCAACCAGATTATTTGTAGTTATAACGAGATAAACATTGTGGGGAGGCTTATTGAGGCGGAATATCCAAACTACCAAAAAATTATTCCCACAACGCACACAACAAAAATTACTTTTAACAAAGATGAGGTAGAAAAAGCGGTAAAAATAGCTTCGGTTTTTGCTCGGGAGGCGGCAAATGTGGTGAAATTTGTTGTGCAAAAAAACATTCTCCGTGTTTCCTCAAGCGCGCCATCGGTAGGAGAAAACACGGTTGAGGTTGAGGTGCAGCTGGAAGGGGAAGAAAACCAAATTGCGTTTAACGCGCGCTACCTTCTTGATCTTTTTGGATCAATCCATGAAGAACAAATGGCGCTTGAAATAACAGGGCCGCTCAACCCAGGAGTGTTTAAGCTGCCAACAGATTCCTCTTTTATTCATCTCATCATGCCCATCAGGGCACAGGGATAAAATAGGGTATTGAGTTCTTTTTTCTTTAGGGTTAATGTAGCAGTATATGTCCGCTTCTGTTTGGGAACGAGGGCCTAGACTTACGAGAAGAGATGCAGGAAAAGCAGTAGGAGGGGTTGTGGGAAGAACCATAGCCGCGAGCGCTTCTCTTGAGCTGGAAGCTCTCCCTCAACAACAAGAAGAAGAACTCGCCCTCCCCCCGGAACCCCGCAATAATGAGATAGCAATTCTTAAACTTCCCGGAGGAATAGAAACATATTATTACGCAATAGAGAATCCCTACGTGGTTAATCCAAGGGAATATCCGGGAATACTTATTTATAAATCGGACAATGGAGGGGCAGGGAAACTTATTACAAAAGACGGGGTAGATCCAAACATTCGCTATATAAACTACAGTATATCTCCCGATGGAAAACAAATTGCGGCACTCGTAAACGACAGACGGAATAATAAATCGTTGATTGGGGCTCGGGTAGTTGATATAGACACGGGAAGAAGTATAAATCTACAAGAGAGAACAATTGTGGAAGATGAGCTCATAGACATCAATTATTACAATATAGCGAGGGGAAACATAGGATTCATTTATCACAATAACACACCACAAGAATGGTCTTATGATGGTAAATTTGTCTCTTCGGAAACTCACGGTATGGTTTGGGACGCCCATAACAATAAGGTTACTAGTGCGGCAGGAATTGCAAAACTTGCTTGGTCACCAAAACAAAACGAGATAGCATCTGCTACGCTTGCGACAGACGGTCAATACAGGATCAACATGAGAGGCGGGGATAACAGGGGACAAAAGATTTCAAAACCAATTCTAGAACCCTGGTCTATTTTTGAATGGACAGCGGATGGGGACCATATGATCTTTGATTTCCTTTTGACCCAATCCGATGATTCTCCTCGCCATCTTAGGATTGTTGATAGAGAAGGTAATGTGGTAAGCGAGCTTGCGGCGGGCACAAGGAAAGACAGAGTAAGCCTTTCTCCCGATCACAAATATGCACTGGTGTCTGCAGGTGACGGAAAGAGCGTAACTTTTATAGACATAGCGAGGAGAGAGACAAAAACACTTAGGTTCAGAGATGTTTTTCCCGGATTCAAGCCTACCTACGCGCGGATAAGCGACGATACACTTTCCGGGGTAACAAATACGCAACAGGGCGAAGAAGTGGCTTGGCTCGCTAATGACATAGTTTTTATCATACTGCCGCATCCTGTTACAGACACGATTGGCGGAGCAAGAGGATCAATCCAAGAAAGAAAAAGTAGGTTTCAAAGAGTTGCCTTTCTTTCTCTTGGCGAGGTTTTTGCAGGAGGAGTTGATCTGACAAGAGATCTGGTAGGATCAAGAGGAAAATTAATCCCTATTCAAGACGATGACGACGTTGGTATTAGCGATCCCAATCAAATGCGGGATGGAAAAGTTGTCGTATCTGTTCCTGGAGGGACAGACGTTGTAGATTATAAGACCGGTAAGAAATATCATCTTGGAAAAGGAGGATTTCTAGTTCTTGGAAAACCCGTAAAAGAGGCGCAGATTACAAACATTTCTTCGGGAGAGGTGTTGGATGTTGGAGGAGAGCTGTATCTCTTTCTTGATGGAAAGAAGTATAGGGTAAATAATCCGGAAACGTTTGCTCGCAGGAGGAATGGGATGGGGAGGACAATCTTAACGAGAAAAGATATAGTAGATAGGATTCCGGATGGAGAAGTTTCGAATAAGCCATTCATTCTAGATCAATACGGGTTTCTTAGGCGAAACAACGGATTAAGCGGGGGGATAAAACTTGCGTTTGGGTCCGGTTTATTTTCCGCAACAGGGATTATGTCTTCTGAAATTGCACTCGATAGTACGTTTCCGGATATTCGCAGGGATCTTAGTCAAGGGGGGTGGGAGAGCTTTGATCAGATGTATCTTAGCTATAAAAAGGGTTTTTTTGGATATAGTGCGGGAGATACGCTCCAGGATCCCTTACGGAGTATTGAGTTGTTTTCCCAACAGATCCAGGAGTGGAAGGAGAATCACCCGGGAGATAAAATTGATTTTTTCTTTCATAGCCATGGCGGGGCAGTAGGGCTTCATGCGCTTTTTAATCACCTGGATATAGTAAGAAACATTTTTCTTTTTGCGGTTCCCATCTGGGGCGTTGCGGATAGGGGCCTTCTTGGCGAGGCTGCAAAAGGTTTCATTCCCAAAGTAGAGATCCCCGCTATTGGGTTTCTTTTAAGAGCGTTTATGGATCCAGGTTACAAGAAACGAGTGAACGATATCGTAAGAGAGATACAAAATAGAGGAATTGGGTTATATCAATGGACGTCAACAGACGACCTTATGGTTCGCCCGGAATCTGCGATTATTGGAGACGCAAAAATGGTCATTAACGGAAGATTAGTAAATAAGCTACTGTCTTTAGGAGCAAGCCCTTTTTCTCCGTTGTTGTCTCCGACAGACCCCAAAAGAACCGGTCATGGTCAAGTTCTTGATAGTCCCCAGATAATGGGTTGGGTGAGAGAGATAGTGGGCAAAAACCCCGCAGTAGAGAATTAGCAGCCGTCAGGGAGAGGGTTGAAATCAAT
>Ga0155447_131_pt1 | contig 11928 bp, 13 predicted proteins | sample RifCSPhighO2_02_FD_111895 | JGI IMG/M metagenome (GOLD analysis project Ga0155447, IMG submission 111895) | Candidatus Levybacteria bacterium RIFCSPHIGHO2_02_FULL_42_12 | reverse complement strand
GGCTTTTAAAGACGTCTGGAGTGATGAAAACGTTGTGGCCGTAACTCCTTTTTTACTTGAAGCAGGAGAAGGGCCGTTTGAACCATTCTCTTTTTTAAGAAATGACGGAACAAAAACAGAATTTTATCTTGTCCTTGCCGGACATGAAAAGATTGAAGGTAAGCCCTCCCTGCAGCCCTTGCTAAAACAGCAAAAAGAAAGAATCTTGGAAGCCTCACTCTCCGAAAAAAAATTTAACAACATAGAAAGCGAGAAATATGTTTTTAATGACTTAATAAATCCAAGCAGTAAGGCGGTAATTAAATGGCTCTTAAGGCTTTAACGTGGTATAATAATCTTCTGCTTTATGCAAAACCAACAAGAAGAAAACGGAAATGGAGTTTTTAGAAGTACCACATTAGGCGTTGTTTCTCTTGAGCAAGTAATTCACCATATTAAATCTTTTCTCAAAGAAGATCCTAACGCTTTCTACAGCCTTATCATAGGAAGCGATTCCCATGAGAAAAATGAAACGAATGGAAAAAAATCTCTCAATTTGGTTACCGCTGTTGTGGTTCATAGAAAAGGTTTTGGGGGACGGTATTTTTGGAAAAATAGACATCAAAAGAATATCCATTCCTTGCGAGAAAAAATATATTCTGAAACCCTAGAATCTCTTAACTTTGCATTGGTTTTTGTTCCGCTTTTTAAAAAGTCATTGAATGGTTCCGCGCCTGTTTATAACCTAGAAATTCACGTAGATGTAGGCGAGCATGGAGAAACGCGGGATATGATTAAAGAGGTGGTAGGAATGGTTGTGGGAAACGGTTTTGTTGCAAAAACAAAGCCGGAAGCATACGGGGCGTCATACGTTGCGGATAAACATACCTAAGAATGTCAAAAGTTAAAAATCAAAAGTTAAAACATACATTGGAATGGGAACGTGCCAAAGACGTGCAAAAAGAAATTCAACATATCGTATCTGTTTTAAGGCTTATCCATATTCAACCTTCTCGGATTTTTTGTTTTAGGACAACAGGATCAACGTCCCGATCCTATGCCCGCATTTGGACATTTCCTAAAATCTTTCAACAAGCGCTTAGTCTTAAGCCCGCATACGTAATAGAAGTGTTGTCAAAGCACTTCGATAAACTTAATGATGAGGAGAAGAAAAAAGTACTGATCCACGAACTTCTCCATATCCCCAAAAATTTTTCAGGCGCGCTCCTCCCTCACAAAAGTCGCGGACGTCGTCTTGGTTCTTTAGCAAACGATTTGTTTAAGGAATATAAAAGGATATCTTCACTTCCCACATGATTACGATTATTCATGGAGACGATCTTGCGTCTTCCCGATCATTTTTTTACGAACAGAAAAAGAAGGCCCAATCCCCCATCTTCTTAGAAGGAGAAAAGGCAACGCTTACGGATATTATTCAGATTCTCGAGGGAGGAAGTCTATTTGGGAACGCAAAAACGGTGTTTATTGAAAATCTTATTTCCTCTAAAAAATCCTCCAAGGAGCTAGAGAGCATCATGAAGCTTATCAATACCCATCATGCCTGTGAGATCTACTTGTGGGAAGGAAAAAAACTTACGGTAAAAGACATCTCTTTTTTCAAAGAGGCAGACGTTAGGCTGTTTAAGCTTCCCTCTGTTCTTTTTACGTTTTTAGAAAACATAAAACCCTCAAACGCTTCTTACCAAATTGGGCTATTTCACAAAACGCTATCTACCCTAAATGCAGAGCTCATTTTTTCCATGATAGTTCGCCAATTTAGGCTCTTACTGTCAGTTTCTCCCGATGGGAAAGACGAAATAGAAGAGGTTAAAAAACTTGCCTCATGGCAGAAAGGGAAATTGAAAAGACAGGCGCGTTCCTTCTCCCAGGAAAAACTTCTTAACTCTTATCAAAAACTGTTTACCATAGACCTTGAGCAAAAAACCGGAGGTTCTTCTCTTTCTCTTGACCGCGCCATTGACTTTTTCCTTCTTTCTTTATAGACTAAATTTGCTTCATGATGATCCCTGATGGCATATTCAAAAGCTACGATATTAGAGGCATTTATCCTCAAGAGATTAATGAAGAAAATATTGTTTTTATCATCCGCGCGATTCACGCATTTTTTAAAGAAGCTCTGCCTTCTCAAAAACCACTAACCGTTGTAGTGGGACGCGACATGCGGCTCTCGTCCCCTTCTCTTTTTAAGGTTGCCGTGGATACGCTTATAAAAGAGGGGGCAAGCGTGTTAGACGCGGGGATCGTATCTACCCCAACTTTTTATTTTACCGTATTTCATTATGGGTATGACTGCGGATTTCAAATAAGCGCGTCTCACAATCCCAAAGAGTACAACGGCATAAAGATTGTGATAAAAGCGCCAAATGGATTGATTAAGGTTGGGAAAAACACCGGCATGGGTACGATTAAACAATATGCTCAATCTCTACCTCAAGGCTCTCAAGGGCAAAAAGGGAGTCTTGCAAAAAAAGAAGGCATACTTGAAACGGAGGTAAAAAACGCGCTTTCCATAGTGGGAAATCCTCCGATCAAAAAATTCAAGATTGTTGCGGACGCGGCAAACGCCATGGGCGGGCAGTATATTGACGCGCTGTTTGAAAAAGTCCCGGCTGATTTGGTACGAATGAATTTTAAGCTTGACGGAAGCTTTCCCTCTCACCAACCGGATCCTCTTCAACATGAAACGCTTAAAGACCTGCAAAGACGAGTGGTAGAAGAAAAAGCAGATCTGGGACTCGCGCCCGATGGAGACGGAGACCGGCTTTTTTTTATTAATGAAAAAGGGGAAATCGTTCCTCCATCTCTAATCACCGCGCTTCTTGCGCGAGAGCTTCTTGCCATGCACAAAGGAGCAACGATTCTTTTTGATATCCGCTATATCCTATCTCCTCAAAAAATCGTAGAAGAAAACGGCGGCAAGTCCGTAGTCACAAAAGTTGGCCATTCATTTATTACCGAAGATATGTCAAAAACGGGCGCTCTATTTGGGGGAGAATCCTCCGGACACTACTTTTTTAGGGAGACTGGGAATGCAGAGTCTCAACTTCCGGTGATTCTTACGGTTCTTGGTGTGTTAACCCGAGAAGAGAAACCTCTTTCTTGGGTAATACATGAATTATCAAGAAGTTTTGAATCCGGAGAAATCAATTTCAAAGTTTCTGATGCCAAATCCATTCTTGATAAGCTAAAATCCAAATACCAAGACGGAGAGCTGTCTACTCTTGACGGAGTAGCCATATCCTATCCGAATTGGAGATTTTCGGTTCGCACTTCTAACACTGAACCGCTTCTGCGTTTAAATATCGAATCGTATGATAGAGAAGTCACAGAGTTTCGAAAAAAAGAACTCGTAAGCCTTATGTCATCAATGCTATGATAGATAGAAACAACGCTCCTTTTTTAATGAGGGTAGAAAAGCCGTGGGGGCATGAGCTTATTTTTACGCCCAAAACCCTCCCCTACACCGGTAAGATTCTTCATATTAACGCGGGGAAACGATTAAGTCTTCAAATCCATGACAAAAAACAAGAAACGCAATTTTTGATCAATGGCGCGTGCAATCTCATTATTGACAATAGCAGAAGAGAACTCGAAACGATAGAAATGAAAAAAGGGAAAGGGTATACCATTATTATAGGACAAAGGCACCGTCTTCAGGCGGTTAGCGACTGTGACGTGTTTGAGGTGTCAACTCCAGAAATTGGCACAACCTTCAGGCTTGAGGATGATTATAAAAGGACAGATGAGACAGATGAGGCAAGAAGTAAGGAAAGAAAGAATCTTTTAAATACATGAAAGACTTTACAAACCAACAGGCGATTGCAAAACTAGATCCTCAGGATACGCTTGGCTCAACAGAGCTCTTACCCAAACAATTAGAAAAAGTGTGGGGCGAGGTACAAAAACTTGATCTTTCACTTGACGCCGATCGCGTATCTAACATTGTGTTTTGCGGAATGGGAGCGTCTATTTATGGAGCGCTTGTTCTAAAAGCGATTTTGGGAGAGAAATTTGCATTTCCTGTTGAAATAATAAGCGATTACCACCTACCCTTGTTTGTTGATTCCTCCTCCCTTGTGGTCTTGACCAGTTATTCCGGCTCAACCGAAGAAGTCCTTTCCTGCGCTCAAGAAGCAAAAGCAAAAAAAGCGCAAATGCTGGTTCTTACAAAAGGAGGAAAGCTTGCTCAATTTGCCAAAGAAAATAAGGTCCCCGCTTATATTTTTGATGGCGAGCTTAATCCATCAGGTGTTCCTCGGCTTGGAAACGGATACACGATCTTAGGACTTATGGGTTTGTTGCATAAAACAGGCGTTGTTTCCCTTGATGTGCGGCTAATAGACGATGCGATCAACATGGCGCATCAAATTCAAGAATCGGTTAAGTCAAAAGCTCTTAAAGACGCAAACCGTTTTCTAGGGAAAGTCCCTATTGTGTTTGCCGCAGAGCATTTGAGCGGAAATGCTCAAATTTTAAGAAATCAGTTTAACGAAACCAGCAAGACGTTTTGCAGCTTCTATCTGATTCCAGACCTAAACCACCATCTTATGGAGGGTCTTCAATTCCCCAAACTTACGAATCTTCAGTTTTTAGTTCTTAATTCGCCTTGCTACAGTAAGCGAATCAAAAAAAGAGTAGCGCTCACCATTGATGTTGTTAGACAAAACAATCATACGATTGATTCGTTTAACACAAGCGGGAAAAGCGCGTATCATGACGCGATAGAAAGTATGATATACTCAGGCTTTTTGACGCTGTTTTTAGGACTTCTTTATGACCAAAACCCTGCGGTTAATCCATGGGTTGACTATTTCAAAAAGAAACTTTCAGAATAAATCATCCATTTACGCTCTTGATAATTCTCAACGATCTCTCCATAATAAAACTATGGTCCTTAAGAAAAGGTTTGTTGTTCTGTTTAAAGAAGTTGGGAGACATGATATAGGCCTTGTGGGGGGGAAAGGGGCTAATTTGGGAGAAATGTTTAGATCAAACTTCCCCGTGCCGGATGGATTTATTGTTACCTCCCCTGCCTATTTTGCCTTTCTTAAAGAAAATAATCTTGCCAAAACCATAAAACACCTTCTTGGGGAGACAAGGTTTGATAGCTCAGAGTCTCTTGCCAAAGTATCTTCATGCGTCCAAGAAGAAATAAAAAAAGCTCCCATGTCTGATGAGCTGGTCTCGGAGATTTACAAAGCGTATCGGGCGCTTGGCGGCGTTTTTGCAGACGCTCTTGTTGCCGTCCGATCATCGGCAACAGCAGAGGATTTACCAACCGCATCCTTTGCGGGACAGCAAGACACCTATTTAAACGTGAGAGGTGAATCCAACCTTCTTCTTAAGATAAAAGAAGCGTGGGCATCTCTTTTTACTCCCCGAGCTATGTTTTACCGTCACGAACAACATTTTGATCATTTTAGAGTGGGAATCGCTATTCCTGTCCAAAAAATGGTTGAATCGGAAAAATCAGGCGTCATGTTTACCATAGACCCTATTACAAACGACAAAACAAAAATCGTAATCGAGGCGATTTACGGACTCGGAGAATTTATTGTACAGGGAACAGTTACGCCAGACCACTACGAGGTATCAAAAAAAGACCTTTCAATTCTTAACAAGGCTACCTCTATCCAAACGATCCTTCTTAAAAGATCTGGAAGGGAAAATAAGACAGTTCGTCTGTCAAAAAAAGCAGGCGCACAACAAAAAATTACCGATAAACAAGTACAGGAAATTGCTCGCCTTGGAAAGAAACTTGAAGAGCACTACTACTTTCCACAAGATGTAGAGTGGGCAATAGAAAAAAACAAGATTTATATTGTGCAAACTCGTCCGGTAACAACGGTAAATATTCATACAAAAAAAGAAGCAACTCTTTCTGGAAAAAAGGTAGTTCTTCTTAAGGGTCAACCGGCTAGTCCGGGAATCAAAGCGGGTAGCGCAAAAGTCATCAAAAGCGCAAAAGAAATTCATAAGATTATGGAAGGAGACGTTCTTGTTGCGCCCCAAACCAATCCTGATTTTGTCCCTGCCATGAAAAAAGCGGTTGCTATTGTAACCGATAGCGGAGGAAGGACTTCCCATGCGGCAATTGTTTCTCGGGAACTGGGAATTCCCGCGGTTGTTGGGACGACCGACGCAACACACTTATTAAAAAACGGCATGCTTATTACCGTGAATGGGACTGCTGGAGAAGTATACAAAGGATCCATTGTCACCAACAAATCATCATCATTTGAGGAAAGCAGAACTCCTCTTGTATACACAAAAACGAAGGTGTATGTTAACCTTGCGGAACCCGAGCTTGCGGATGCGGTTGCCAAGAAGCACGTTGATGGCGTGGGATTATTGAGAGCCGAGTTTATGATGGCGGGTATTGGAATCCATCCAAAAAAACTTATCCGTGAAGGAAAAAAGAAAATTTTTATTGAAACCATGGCGCATCAAATTACCACATTTTGCAAGGCGTTTTTTCCTCACCCCGTGGTGTATAGAACAAGTGATCTTAAGACAAATGAATACCGCAATCTTGTGGGGGGACGCGATTATGAACCCGTTGAATCTAATCCTATGCTAGGCTACAGAGGAGCGTTTCGTTATGTTAATGATCCGGACGTTTTTGAGTTGGAGCTTGAAGCGATCAAAATTGTGCGCAACAAAAACGGGCTTAAAAATTTGTGGGTAATGCTCCCCTTTGTGAGAAACGTGAAAGAGCTTATTGGCGTGAAAAAACTAATTTCCCAAGCCGGACTCTATAGATCCGATACGTTTAAACTATGGATGATGGTTGAGATTCCCGCTAACGTAATCCTTCTTGAAAAATTCATACGGGTTGGTATAGACGGAATTTCAATCGGATCAAACGATTTAACCATGCTTATTACCGGAACAGACAGAGACAATAGCGAGGTCGCGCGTGAGTTTAATGAACAGGACGAAGCGGTTTTATGGGCACTTGAACACGCAGTAAAAACAGCAAAACAATACAAAATCACCTCATCTCTCTGTGGACAAGCTGCTTCTCAATACCCGCGCCTTGTGGAAAAACTTGTTGGATGGGGGATTACCAGCGTCTCTGTGTCTCCCGATGCAATCGATCATACAAGAAGCTTTATCGCAGAGTGCGAAAAACAAACAAAATAAATCCTATGGCAACTATTGTACATATTTCAGCGCGAGAAATTTTAAACTCTAAGGGAAATCCCGCGGTTGAGGCAACTGTTATTTTGAGCGATGGAACCAACGGCTCTGCTTCTTGTCCATCCGGCACCTCTGTAGGAACATATGAGGCCATGGATCTTAAAGATCATGATGAAAAACGGTATAAAGGAGGGGGTGTTCTTAAGGCTGTCTCAAACGTTCAAACAATCATAGCGCCAAAACTTATTGGCGTTGATGCTGCCGAACAATCTCTTATTGATAAAACCATGATCGCTCTTGACGCCACGCCAAACAAAAGTAATCTTGGAGCAAACGCCATTCTTCCCCTATCTATAGCAATATGCAAGGCAGAAGCAAAGAGCCTCAAAACTCCCCTTTACCAATACATTCAACGCCTTTCTTCAAATACATCTTCTCTTAAGGTTCCTGCGGGACTTTTTAATTTAATTAATGGAGGAAAGCACGCCGGCTCCAATATTGACTTTCAGGAATTTTTGGTAATCCCCGCATCCTCTAAGCCATTTAGTGAGGCGTTGCGCATTGCAGTAACGATTCAAAAAGCGCTTGGGGAGATTCTTACCAACAATGGCTTGCCTACCCTTGTGGGAGATGAAGGAGGATTTGGACCAAAATTTGCAAAAAACACAGAAGCCTTGGATATGCTTAAAGAATCTGCTGATCGGGCAGATTTTAGATTTGGACTGGATATTTTCTTTGGCCTTGATGCTGCATCTTCTTCATTCAAAACAGGGAACGAATATAAGCTCTCAGACAGAAACGCTCTCTACTCAACAGATGATCTTCTTTCTTACTTTGAACAGCTTAACTCAATCTACCATCTTCTCTATATTGAGGATCCGTTTGGAGAGGATGATTGGAAGGGATGGACATCTATTACTTCTCTTATTCAAAACGCGATCATTGTGGGTGATGATCTCACCGCAACAAATCCTTTTAGGCTGCAAACATCTCTGCAGAAAAAGGCGATTACCGGCATTATTATTAAACCAAACCAAATAGGAACAGTCATGGAAACAATCGCGGTGGTAGAAATGGCGCGGTTGGCGGGGATTAAGATAATAGTATCTCATAGGAGTGGGGAAACCAATGATGATTTTATCGCAGATCTTGCCGTAGGAATAGGCGCTGATTACGTAAAATTTGGAGCGCCGGTAAGAGGCGAACGCGTTGCGAAATACAATAGGCTTCTTGCCATTGAGCAGGAACTAAAGCAATAATATCAGTATGGCTCAACTTGCTCTTGTGAGACATGGAGAATCGGAATGGAACGCAAAAGGACTGTGGACAGGACTTATTGATATATCTCTTTCTACCAAAGGACACGAGGAGGCAAAAAAAGCAGGGTCTCTTTTGTCTGGCATTCATTTTGACGCCGCATTTACCTCTAAGCTTAAACGCTCTCGCGAAACGCTTTTTGAAATAAAAAAAGTGCTTAATCTTGTCGATATCCCCACAGAAGAAAACACCGCGCTTAATGAACGCGATTATGGGGAGCTTACCGGCAAAAACAAATGGCTTATTAAAGATTTGTATGGAGAGGAAAAATTTAAGCAGATGCGGCGGGGATGGAATGTTCCTCTTCCTAAAGGAGAAACGCTCAAAGATGTGTATGATCGGGTAATCCCCTACTACATAAGCAATATACTTCCCTTTTTGAAAAGCGATAAAAATGTTCTGATAACAGCGCATGGTAATTCCCTAAGAGCTCTTGTCAAGTTTTTAGAACAGGTTACCGATGAACAAATCCCCAACCTTGAAATCCCCACAGGACAAGTGCTTATTTACACGCTGGATACGCATGGCAAGGTCATGTCAAAAGAGGTTCGTAATTAGCCTCTTGCTAAACAAAGCACTTTCCTTTTACAATAAAGAATACCTGCCTTAATGAATAATTCGTTTTGGGAAGACAAAAAACAAGAAGTCGCGTTTTTTGAAGATGGTAGCTTTAATGCTGCCTATAACGCGATTGACAAACACGAACACACCAATAACCGCAATAAAAACGCGCTCATTTACGAATATGAGGATGGAACGGCGGTTCAATATACCTTTTTGGACTTAATCAAGCTTTCCAACAAGTTTGCAAACATTTTGGTGAATAGTGGCGTTGTTGCGGGAGATAGGGTGTTTTTATTCCTTCCCCGCATACCGGAGCTTTACGCGGGATTTTTAGGAATTCTCAAAACAGGGGCAATTGCCGGATCGCTCTTCTCCGCTTTTGCGGAAAACGCCCTGAAGGATCGACTTGAAAACTCGCAAGCTAAGGTACTTTTTACCACTCTCGCGCTTTCAAAGCGCCTTGCGCCAGTTCGTAGCTCCCTACCGAATCTTACGACCGTTTTTATTGTTGATTCGGATGAATTTAAGTCCTTACTGACGAACGCTTCAGAATCGTTCTCTACGGTTCACACCTCTCCGGAGGATTACGCGTTCATGCTCTATACCTCTGGAACCACGGGAAAACCAAAAGGCATTGTTCACGCCCATATGGCGGCGCTTCAGCAGCATGAAAGCGCAAAATTGGTGTTAGACTTAAAGGATAATGACGTCTATTGGTGTACTGCCGATCCGGGGTGGGTTACCGGCATTGTGTATAGCATCTTAAGCAACTGGTCACTTGGGGTCACCACTTTTGTGCACGGCGGGCGTTTTGACCCGGAAGCTTGGTACAGCCTTATTCAAAAACATAAGATCACGGTGTGGTACTCGGCACCGACCGCAATCCGAATGCTTATGAGTAAAGGAGATGAGCTGGTTAAGAAATACGACCTTTCAAGTCTTCGCTACCTGGCAAGCGTTGGAGAACCGCTCAATCCGGAGGCAGTTGCGTGGTCAAGAAAAGTGTTTGGGAAACCGTTCCATGACACATGGTGGCAAACGGAATCAGGATCCATCTTGATTGCCAATACGCCGGATCTTGAAATTAGAGATGGGTCTATGGGGAAACCGTTGCCATGGATAACGGCTGATGTTGTGGATGATAATGGAAAACCGGTTGGAGAAAACCAAGAAGGGAATTTAGTAATAAAACCTCCGTGGCCATCTATGATGAGGACCGTCTGGCAGAACGAGGAAAAATATCACAGCTATTTTGCCAATGATTGGTATATTTCGGGAGACAGGGCAAAAAAAGACAATGACGGCTACTTTTGGTTTGTGGGAAGAGCAGATGACGTCATTAAAACAAGTGGCGAACGCGTGGGACCGTTTGAAGTAGAAAGCGCGCTCATCTCTCATCCAGGCGTTGTTGAAGCAGGCGTTATTGGCAAAAAAGACGAATTGCGAGGAGAAATTATTAAGGCATTTGTTGTCCTAAAGACAGGCGTCTCTCCCACCGAGGAACTTAAAGAAGAATTAAAACAGCACGTCAAAAAGCACCTGGCAGGACACGCCTATCCTCGGGAAATTGAATTTATTGACAAACTTCCAAAAACCAGGAGCGGAAAAATTATGAGAAGAATTCTAAAAGCTAAGGAAGAAGGTCAGCCTATCGGAGACACATCAACGCTAGAAGAGTATTAGATTCAAAAGGAGGTGAAGAAAAATGTTTGGAATAAACGTTAATTATTTAGTCGTATTTATTGCAGCGGTTGCCAGCATGGCGGTCGGATTCCTGTGGTACTCCCCTATTCTGTTTGGGAAACCGTGGTTAAAGCTCATGGGGATTTCTAATGAACAAGCAAAAGGAATGAAGTCCAAAGCAAACAAGGCCTACGCGTTAAGCTTTATTGGTGCGCTTATTACCTCATACGTACTAGCGGTTGTTTTAGCGTATATGGGAATGAGTGCGGTAGCGGATGCCATACAAACCGGATTTTGGCTGTGGCTTGGATTTATTGCTCCCGTTATGTTTACATCGGTATTATTTGAGAACAAACCTGTCAAGCTTTACTGTATCAATGCGGGGTACCAACTCACATCTCTTATTACGATGGCAATTATTCTCACGCTCTGGGCGTAGCCATGATCGTACGTTATCGCAAGAAATTTGTTTGGACATTCTATGTGTCACTAGGTTTGGCACTATTGTTAACTTCTTACCTATTCACTTTTAGTTGGTTTTTGGATCATAAGAAGTATAATCCAGTGCTCTTTTCTATACTACTACCACTTGGTGAGTTTATAATCTTTCTTGGTCTTCTTGCCTTACCCCTCTATTTCTCAAGTTGCTATTATCTTACCAAGGCAAAGGGCTACAGCGGGTTGCTCGCCGTACTGGGATTAATTGGCTTGGTAGGTTTTATAATTCTTTTCCTCCTCCCGGATCGGGAAAAACAAACTTCTACCCCAGAAAAACAATAGAACACGTGGGAGGTGTTTTAGGATTGCACCTCGGGATTTTATTAGTAGTCTAGGGAGACTCTAAAGAGTCTAATTTATAAACGTAGTACCGTTGTCTAGACAACGGTACGTTAGGCGAAAAAGCTCCTTTTAAAAACTCTTCAACTCTTCTAAGGGTGGTACTCCCCTCAAGACACGGTTGACAGATTGAAAAAAACCTGATAACATTAGTTATTCTGTCAGTTTAGAAGACTGACTTATTAAAAGTTCTGGCTACTTGGTTGGGTTACTCCCGAAGAAAAAACGGGGATTAACCTTCCTCCTAATAATAGGGGGTAATCCTGCCAAATAGCTAGGACAAAAGGTTACTGCCAACTTTTCAATTAGTAGGTATTGTGTATTTAAGACTGACAGAATATGTCGGTCTTTTTTGTTTCAGAAGCACTTTTACAATTTGTTGGC
>Ga0155447_119_pt2 | contig 13358 bp, 14 predicted proteins | sample RifCSPhighO2_02_FD_111895 | JGI IMG/M metagenome (GOLD analysis project Ga0155447, IMG submission 111895) | Candidatus Levybacteria bacterium RIFCSPHIGHO2_02_FULL_42_12 | reverse complement strand
GGCATGGCCCTGCCAGCCGGGAGGAATCATTTTTGAGATGCGGTCAGGCCCTGCGTACGGCATGCCCAAGGCTCGTCCGGCGTCTCTGACAGCACCACGCGCTTCCATGGTTCCAAACGTAATAATTTGCGCTACCTTATCCTCCCCGTATTTTTTTGTGACGTATTCAATGACCTCATCTCTTCTATCATCCGCAAAATCAAGGTCAATGTCAGGGGGAGAGGGTCTCATGGGATTAAGAAAGCGTTCAAAAGGAAGCTTAAAAAATAAAGGGTCAATGTCGGATATTCCCAGCGCGTAAGAAATAATTGATCCGGCGTTTGATCCTCTTCCCGGGCCAACCGTTATTCCGCGGGATTTTGCCCAATTCACAAAGTCCGCAACAATAAGAATATACGTATGATACCCCTTTTTAAGGATGATGGAAAGCTCGTAATCTACGCGTTCTTTTATATCTTCCGTTACTACGGAATATCTTTTCTTAATCCCCGCATCAATCTGTTTTTTAAAGAATTCAGCCTCATCTTTTTTGCCTGGGACTTCAAATACCGGCATAATCCATTTTCCAAGCGTTATTTCCATGTTGCACATATTGGCGATTTTTACCGTATTTGCGACTGCCTCCGGAAGGTCAATAAATAATTTTTCCATGTCATCGGGAGACTTTATGTAGAAATCCGGAGAATCAATCATGGATAGCTTTCTATTGGGTATTTGGATGGTTGCTTGGGTCTGGATGCATAAAAGAATCTCTTGAGCCTCTGCGTCATCCTTTCTTGCGTAGTGGTTATCATTTGTTGCAATCAAAGGAATTCCATGTGCCCGAGAAAGCTCTATGAGTTTTTTGTTGAGTACATCCTGCTTAGGGATATTGATGTGTCTTTGGAGTTCAAGATAGAAATGATTCTCTCCAAAAATTCGGGAGAGCGCCTGTAGCCTTTCAACCGCTACTTTTTCTTGGTTGTTTAAAAGAGGATCAGAAATAAATCCGTTTACGCAAGATGATAAACAAATAAGCCCTTCATGATATTTCTTAAGAAGGTCCAGGTCGGTTCTTGGTTTGTAGTAAAACCCCTCTAAGTGAGAAATGGACACAATTTTCATAAGATTTTTATATCCGCTCAAATCTTTTGCCAAAAGGATCAGGTGGTTATTGTCGTTATCTATTCCTGTTTCTTTGTCGTGTAAAGATCGTTTGGCAACGTAGATCTCGCATCCAATAATAGGCTTAATTCCTGCCTCAAGGGAGGACTTATAAAACGTAATTGCGCCATACATATTGCCGTGGTCTGTTAGGGCAATAGAGGTCATGCCAAGCTCTTTAACCCGGACAATCATGTCTTCCAGTTTTGAGAGTCCGTCTAAAAGCGAATACTCGCTGTGGTTGTGAAGATGGACAAAATCAGCCATTGCTATTTCTTAACGCTTTTTCTAATGCAATTTTCATGATTGATGGGTTAATTTTTGTTTTTAGTTTTCTCATGACGTTTCCAATTAAAAACATTATGACAGAAGTTTTCCCGTTTTTATAGTCATTGACCGCTTTTTCATTATCTTTGATGACATCTTTTATTGCGCTCTGCAGTTTACTTTCGTCTATGGAGGACGAATGACTCATGGAAATTTGTTTTATAAGACGGCCAACAGATTCATTTTGTATGTCTATTCTTTTATTGATAATCCAATTTGCAATTGTTTTAGCAGGTATAGCTTTTGCTAATCGTACTGCTTCTTCAAAATATATGGCAGTTTTTTTCTCTTTTGTGAGAATCTCCGCGTCATAGTCGGATAGCCCATACACTCTTCTTAATCGATCAAATTTCGTTTGCGGTAATTCAATCATTTGAGATTTAAGATGTGAGACTTGAGATTCAGTCCAATGAATAGGCGGAATATCCGGTTCCGGAAAATATCGGTAGTCGTGTGCTTCTTCTTTTGATCGTTGAGAGATCGTTTCTCCTTTTGCTTCACCCCACCCCCTTGTTTCCTGGACCGGTGTTTTTCCGCCTTCAAAAATTTTTTTTTGTCTTTCGATCTCAAAATTGATCGCCTTCTCAACAAATTTAAACGAATTAATATTCTTCACCTCAACCTTGTACTTTGGTAAATCACTATTTTTTATTTTGCGCAGTGAGATGTTTGGCTCAAGGCGCATATTGCCTTTCTCCATGTCTGCGTTGGAAACTTCCAGATAGCGCACGATTTGCTGAACTGTTTTAAGATACTCAATAACTTCTTCTGCCGATTCAAAATCCGGTTCGGTTACAATTTCCACAAGAGGCACTCCAGAACGATTAAAGTCAATAAGGCTTACTTTTTGGTCGTCCACTGCTTCGTGAATGAGTTTTCCTGTGTCTTCCTCCATGTGAACTCGCCTGATGTTAATACGCTTGCCGTTTGAAATTTTAACATGTCCGTTTTTGCAAAACGGCTCATCATATTGAGAAATTTGGTAACCTTTGGAAAGATCGGGATAGAAGTAGTTTTTGCGATCAAATTTTGAAAACAGAGAAATATCGCAATTGAGCGCAAGACCAATGAGAATACACCAGTCAATAGCTTTTTTATTGGGAACAGGGAGAGCGCCGGGGAGACCAAGGCAGACAGGGCACGTATGGGTATTGGGTTCTCTTCCAAAATAGTCCGCAGAACAAGCACAAAACATCTTGGATCTTGTTTTTAGCTCAACGTGTACTTCTAGTCCAATTACCGGTGTGTATCTCATAGCTATGGTTTTCTTTTTCTCCATGTTTCATTTTGCGTTGCTTCTTCAAACGCTTTACCGATTTCAAACAGCGTTTCTTCGGCAAACTGGGGACCAAGAATCTGAATGCCTACAGGAAGACCGTTTTTGGTAAAACCAATGGGAATGGAAAGACCCGGAATTCCCGCAAGGTTTGCGGTAACGGTAAAAATGTCTGACAGATACATCTTTAGCGGATCGTCAATCTTCTCCCCTATTTTCCAGGCAGGAGTAGGGGAGACGGGTGCAATAATGGCATCAACTATTTTGAACGCCTCATCAAAATCTCTTGTGATAAGCGTTCGTACCTTCATTGCCTTTTTATAATACGCATCATAGTATCCAGAAGATAGCGTGTAGGTTCCCAGCATGATTCTTCTTTTTGCTTCATCACCAAAAGTTTCTCTACGGAAACCGTATCGAATTCCGTCGTATCGAGCGAGGTTTGAGGAAACTTCTGCTGGTTGGATAATGTAATAGCAGGCATTTGCGTATTCAGTATGAGGAAGAGAAATTTCTTGCGTATGATAATTACTCACTCTTAAGACGCTCAATGCTTTCGTAGTCAATTCTTTTATCTCAGGATCAATCCCTGTCAAAAAATATTCTTTTGGAATCCCTAGCATTAGTTCCCTAGGCTTTCTATTGAGACTTTTAGGGTAATCGGGAACTTGTTTTTGAGGGGTTGTCGCATCCATAGAATCGTTTCCTGCAGTAATAGAAAGGAGCAAGGCTGCGTCTTCAACCGTCTTTGTGAAGTGGCCAATAGAATCAAGAGAGGACGCCATAGCAACAATGCCGTATCTACTTACTCTTCCATACGTTGGTTTTAACCCAACCACATTGCAAAAGCTTGCTGGAAGCCGAATAGAGCCTCCTGTGTCTGTTCCGGTTGAGGCAGTGCACATATCTGATGCAACTGCCACAGCAGAGCCGCTGCTTGATCCTCCTGGTACGTAATCCGTATTCCAGGGATTTTTAGTAGGCCCAAAATCAGAGTTCTCGCCACTTGAGCCATGCGCCCACGCATCACAATTGGTTTTTCCAATAATAACAGCGCCCGCGTCTTTTAACTTTTTTACAACAGTTGCATCAAATGGCGGGACATAATTTTCTAGCACTTTTGATCCTGCTGTTGTTCTTATTCCTTTTGTGAGAAATAAGTCTTTTAAGGCAATGGGGATTCCAAGAAGGGGAGAAGTATTGCCGTTTTGCATTGCCTTATCTGCTTTTCTTGCGTCTTTTAGCGCCTCTTCTTCACATACGCTGATAAAGGCATTTAGGGTAGGATTTAATTTCTTTATTTTTTCAAGACACGCTTTCGTAAGCTCCACTGATGAAAACTTCTTCTGTTTTAATCCTTCAGTTGCTTTTTTGATTGTTAGGCTACGTAATTTCATGCTCTATGATTCATTCCCAAAGATTGCTTTAACCTTGAATAAGCCGTTGTAGGTGGACGTTGATCCAGAAAGCGCCTCATCTTGAGACAGTGAGGGAAAAGTAGTGTCGCAACGGACAATAGTTTCAAGCCCGGTTACTTGAAAAGTAGGTTCAACATTTTCTGTATCTACCTCATTGAGCTTTTGTATATAGCCTAAAACATCGGAAAGCTGCTTTTCAAACTTCTTTTCTTCTTTGGGGGAAAGAGGAAGATTTGCCAATTTTGCAACATGGGCTATGTCAATTTTCATAATTCCATTATAGGTAACTTGTTTATGATTAGCAACTTAGATTAGTTAGATTAGCGACTTATTAAATCTTCTTATTCCCTCTTGACATTTACTTCGATTATTCGAATAATCATAGTAAATGGGAAGAATTTCAAGGCGCAAGATAAACACCGAGGTTGAAGAAAGAATATTTCAAATATTCTGGGGTTATTTAGCACACCTAAAAAGCCCAAAAGACATCCATCAATTTCTTGTAAGCCTGCTTTCATATACGGAGCAAGTTATGCTTTCCAAACGTCTTGCAATTGCGGTACTACTTTCTCGTGGGGTTACCTATGAATATATAGATGAGATGTTAAAAGTTTCTCCATCCACAGTAGGTACCGTTCATAAGCAAATTTTAATCGGCGCGGAGGGCTATATCAAAGCGATTCAACATATCAGAAATCAAGAAACGTTAGAAGATATCTGGAATAGCCTAGAGGAGATTCTTCTTACGTTATCACCGCCAAAGAGATATGGATCTTTGGCCTGGGAAAAGAAAAGCAAAAGAGGAAAAGCGTTGGCAAAGAGAAAAAGACAACTCATCACTGTTTGATTTACTTCGATTATTCGAATAATCGATATAAATTAGTTTTTCACGGGTTCTGCAAGATTTGAACCACTCGGCAGCAAGGAATGATTGCGGGTCGTATCCAAGTAGAAAAACCTATCACCGCCACTATTGATGTCCGATGCACTCTCGGCAATGACACTGCTCCCTATAGATTGAAACTATTAGAGCTTGACGTGGAGGAAAAAGCGGGTCTCGCCACAAAGTTGGCCCTTAGAGTCGTCAACATTAGAGGCAAGGTCGAAGCTGCTTTACAAGATCCAAATCGAGCACTTTACGACGCTCTCGGTAGGCGTAGCTCACCAGGGACTGAAAATCTATTGACAAAACCGTATTATAAGTTGTATAATTTCCTCCGTGGACCACGAACGACAGACAAACAAACCGATTGATATAGCGGATGTACCACCGACTGCTGTCTTTCAAATGGTACTCCCACCAGGAGAAGGAGACATACGTAGAAAATCCCACTACAGACTACACCCTAGGAGTCCCGACCTGGGACTCTTTATCGAAGTAAGCCCAGTAAAAAAAGGCTGGGAGGACGTAGTAGGCACCGAAAATCCGCCAACGCCCAGTGCAACCTTTTTCCCTAAAGGACAACAAGTCTTAGTTGTCGGCTCTCTTCAAAATAAAAAAGGTCAAGCCTAATTTATACTTACATAATAAATTCCAACGTAGTTTACTAGGCCTTGCCACAACGAGAAAAATTTGGGTACCAGATCGCAGGGTGAGACCTCCCATCCTGGGGGATTTTAAGATTTGATAACCCATGATGATTATTGAAATAATACTTTCCAACGTTATACTTCGATAAACTCGGTATCTTTGATTTAATAAGGTCTGCCAGAGGTACCATTCGACACCTTGCTTTAGCTTTCACCTCGGGAGGTGTCTGATTCTTCATATGTACGTTGAATACTTCGAATATTAGCAACGCGCACAATTTCTGTGCTATAATACCCACTTATGCCTAGTCTTGAATTGGGAATAGCCCGCCCAATCAGTCCAGAAACGCAATATTTTTTGGATCTTGCAGAAATCTTTGATCCTGCTTCTTTTGCCCCTCAGAAGAGCGGGCTGTATGCCTTAATAACTCATCTCGAATCGCTTTCTCCAACAAAGCATATTCCTTCTGAAGTAGTCGCCTACGCCTGTGGGCTCTCTATTGTGACAAACACTCCGTTTGCTCTCTTCCAACATGAATCAACCCGTTCTATAGCCGAAAAGGTCAATATTCTTTCAAGACAAGAGGGTCTTCCCCTCCTCGTTGAGCCATTAAAAACTATTACGTTGGGTCTCCGTAATCAGGGAGTTTCGAGGCACGTACTTCTTACCGGCTTAGGAGATTTCCGTATAGATGACCAAACAAAGCAGGATCTTTTGCCTCCCTTACAAAAAATCCTCCATACAGATAAGAACGTAGTGAGAGAGGTTACTATAAATCCTCGTGAGATTAATCCTCTTCAGCTTGGTACTGAAGCCGGAATTGTAAGCCCATTCGTGCGACTCGGCAAGAATAGTCCTATCACATGTCTTTTATACTATTATCCTTCTTGGTATAAAGATTTCGTAGCTATTGCGGTTTCATTAAGACACACCATGGTTATAAGTCAAGCTCTATTTTGGAATACCTTATGTTGGTGGAATGTGGACAACCTTGGAATTCCTTCTAAACAAGTTTTTAGAACCGCCATGCATGATAACTCTGTTTCTTCAGCACTGCCTGATGTGCGCGATATTCCAATGAATCGTCAAGAAGGGAAAGCTCGATAGATTTTTTATATTTTTTCTCAAGGGCGCATTTGATTAACAAATCCGCAAAATTGGGGTTTTTGGGAAGGATTGGTCCGTGAAGATAGGTTCCAAAGCTATTTTTGTACATAACACCTTCTGTTTTATCTTTGCCGTTATTTCCAAAACCATGAAGAACCTTTCCAAGCGGTTTAAGGCCTTTTCCCAAATACGTTCTGCCTCCGTGATTCTCAAAACCAACTAAAACAGACGATTTACGATTAACAATTGATGATTTATGATTTTTCTCTTCGTACATCTTGAATCTTAAATCTTGAATCTCTATGATTACGTTTCCAATCAATCGAGGTTTATTGGTGCCGGGGTTTTCTGTATAAAGATCAAGAATCCCAAGTCCTTTAATGATGGTTCCGTTTGCTTCTTTGTAGTATTTGCCTAAAAATTGATAGGCTCCGCAGATATACAGCCCGGGAGTTCCATCTTTGATCATGCGTGTCAAAACATCAGCTTTTTTGAACAGGTCCTCGGAAACAATTTTTTGCTGTCTGTCTTGCGCTCCTCCCATAAACAACAAATCACATACTCTTAGATCATCAATCTTAAATCCTAAATCTAAATTCTTAATCTCAACCCCAATTCCACGCCACTCGCATCGTCTTTGAAGAATCATAATATTCCCCCTATCACCATAGGTGTTCATAAGCTGTGGATATAACCATCCGATAGTCAACATATAATTTCTCATAATATTTTCCTGCCTGTTACGATTTTTCTTACCTCTAGCATTGCCGAGTAGGTAGGGAGGACAAAAAGGGTTTCCTGATCAGGGAGAAGAGAGAGCGCTTTCAAAAGAGCGTTTGAAAGATCAAGCTCCACAAAAACTTTTTGAGCGAACGCTTTAGGAGTAATTTCATACTTGAGGCGAAGAGCAAGATCGTAAGCACGATTTCCGCTGATAACAATCGTACGCGCATGATCTAGGGATTCCATATCCACATCCCATATCCATGAAACATCCCGCCCGTCTGGGATTTGATCGTTTAAAACCATGCAAAGAGTTGGAAGGGGTGCTTGCATAGCGGTTGAGAGAGATTCGTTAAAACTGGTAGGGTTTTTAGATAGAAATAGTTGAACTTTTTTCTCTTTAACCACAATGACTTCTTGTCTGCCAAACGCAGGATGAAACAACAATAAGGCTTTCTTGGCATCAACCAAAAGTCCGCACGATTGAGACGTTAAAATCGCGGCATGGGTATTATACGCATTGTACGCTCCCTCAAGGGGATAGATTGGGCTATGAGAGACGGTGGGTTCTGGTCGTTTTTTTCCGCACGATCTGCAGTGCCATTTTCCCAAATGAGAAAAGGAGAAGGATGAAAAAGAGAGTTTTGATGAGCAGTATGGACAATAGAGTGAGTCGGCTGCATGATGCGCTACTTGTTTAGGGAAAGAGGAAAGTCCAAAAAAAAGCTTTTTTGCTTTCGAGTGATCACTCACCCATGCCATTTGAGGATCATCCGCGTTTGCGATAATCGTTGATGATGGGTTAAGAAGACCGCAGGCGCTTTTCCATTTTTGAGCAATCGTGTCAGTCTCTCCATACCTGTCTAGCTGATCTCTAAAAAGATTTAAGAGCACAAGGGTATTGGGTTTCCATTCATCAACAAACAACGGGAGCGTATTCTCATCAACCTCAAGAATCGCATAATCATAGTTAATTCTTCCTTGGATAGTGCTGTAGCGTAATAACGCGGAGACGATTCCGTTAAGAAGATTTGCGCCTTCTTTATTGCGAAAGACATTTTTCCCTCCCTTTTCAAGAAGTGTTTGAATCAATTTAGCCGTTGTGGTTTTCCCATTCGTTCCCGCAATGACAATAATAGAAAGGTTTGGGTTCTTGGAAAGAATAAAGGGAATAAATGATAAGTTTATCATTAAAGATACGTGTCCAGGCCAGGTGGAGCCGGTTCCAAGATGAAACCAATTAGATAGGATATAGATGAATTTGCCTAAGAAAAGCGAAAGAAGAAAACGCATCATGCTACATGGATCTTAAGATTTTGATCCGTTCACTAATCGGAGGATGAGTGTTAAACAATCCTGCAAACCAATTGTGAATTCCGCGCTTGTCGATTAACGGATTTGCTATGTATAAATGAGCAGTTGCGTTGTTTGCCGCCTCTAAAGGCTCCCTGTCTTTTCCGATCTTTTCAAGGGCGCTTGCTAAGCCCTCCGGGTAACGGGTAAGGAGAGCGGCCGATGCATCGGCCAAGAATTCCCGTTTTCGAGAAATTGCCAGATGAATAAGGGAGGCGATCAAAGGAGAAATAATGGCAAGGGCAATGCCAACCAGAAGAAAAACGGTTGATGCTTGAGAGTTTCTGCTTTTTCGTCCGCCGGAATACCATATGCTTCTTAGAAATATGTCTGCCAGAAGGGCAACAACGCCTACCAATATAACAACAATAGACATAAGACGAATATCATAGTTTCCAATATGGGAAAGTTCATGCGCAATAACGCCCTCAAGTTCGCTATTGCTCAGTTTTTCAAGAAGACCGGTTGTTACGCAGATTACCGCGTGATTAGGGTCTCTGCCTGTTGCAAAGGCGTTAAGCGCAGTGTCGTTGATCGTATAAATAGCGGGTAGGGGAAGTCCGGAGCCGATACAAAGGTTTTCTACGGTTTTATAAAGCCTTGGATTATCCCCCCTTTTTATTTTATGGGCAGAAGACATGGAGAGGATCATTTTATCAGAATAATAGTAACTCCCAAAGCTCATTAGACCTGAGAATATAAGAGCAAATCCGGTCAACGCCAGAATGGAAAAATCATCCGTAAAAGCTTTTCCCCACACATATGCAAAGCCGGTTGCAAACACCATAAACATTCCTATAACCACATAGGTTTTTATCTTGTTTGATGTTATATGCGAGTATACGTTCATACCCGTCTAAAATTTCACTTCAACCGGCTTTTTTGCTGCTTCTTCCGCCTCAAAATATTCCAGCGGTGCAAAGCCAAACGCCTTTCCTATTGGTCCACTGGGAATATTAGCAAGGAGAGTATTATAGTCCCGAACATTTGAATTGTAAAATTGCCTTGAGTAGGCAATCTTATTTTCAGTATCCGACAACTCCTCTTGCAATTTAATAAAGTTTTCACTTGCCTTAAGAACAGGATAGTTTTCCGAAACAGCAAACAGCGTCTTAAGAGTGCTTGATAAAAAAGAATCCGATTCTGCTTTTTGATGAGGCGTTTTTGCACTCATAAGCTGAGATCGGGCTTTTGTAAGATTTTCAAGCACGTCTTTTTCATGTTGAGCATATCCCTTTATCGTCTCAATAAGATTAGGAATAAGATCAACTCTTCTTTTAAGCTGAACGTCTATTCCGCTTATGGCTTCTTGGATTCTTACCTTTCCCGTGGCAAGGCTATTGTACACGTACCAACAAAATAATAGAACTACTCCAATAATTGTTGTAACCGCAAGAATGGTATATCCCATATATATCACCCCCCTTCCTCTTTAATCTTTAAGCCATTGGATAAATTCTTGGTAAGGACGTGTGTTGAGAATGTCTTTTGTCTCTGCCCAGCCTCTCCGCGCTACCGATACGCCGTATTCCATGAGCTTCATATGGAAGACTGCGTGGCTGTCCGTATTGATAGCCATTACAACACCTGTTCTTTGCGCTTCCTTTACCATTATATCAGGAAGATCAAGCCGTGTGGGCCAAGAATTGATCTCAAGGGCTTTGCCATATTTTTTACAAAACTCAAATAATTCATTCCATTCAAGGCTGTATCCTTCCCGTTCGTTAAGAAGTCTTCCTGTTGGGTGACAGAGAATTTTAGCCCTTGGATGGGAAAGTCCCTTGAGGACGCGTTTTGTCATAGATTTTCTATCCATCCCAAGGTTGCTGTGAATTGATACTATGAGCGCGTCAAGGAGTCCTATTGATTTATCATCAATTGCCAAATCGCCATTTGCTAAAATATCAGTTTCCAACAAATTTATTACTCGAATATTTTTATTGTTCGAATTGAGTATATCAACCTTTTCCCTCTTTCTCTTTAAAATTTCATACGTTTGAGATGGGGTATGTTTTGAAACACTGGGATTGTGTTCAGAAAACCCAATGTACTTGTATCCCAGACGCAGCGCTTCAAGAATCATCTCTTCCATAGAATTTTGACCAAGATCGTGGCTTGGTTCTATAAGAAAGTTGGAGTGAAGATGAAGGTCTCCCTGAATGTCTTTGTATTCAACCAGATGAGGAAGCGTATGGTTGTGAGCCGCTTGAATCTCTTCTTTATCTTCGCGAAGCTCAGGAGGAATCCAGTCAAGGCCAATATATGAATAGAACGACTCTTCCGTTTTAAACGTTTTTGTGACCCATTTTCCTTTCTCCTTTTTCTTTATTCCGTATTCAGAAAGAGAAAGCCCACGGCTTAGCGCGTATTCTCGAAGACGCACGTTATGGTTCTTGCTTCCGGTAAAATGTTGCAGGAGCGATCCAAAGCGGTTGGGAGGCTGTACCATAAGATCTATCTGCTTTCCCGAAGAAAGCAAAAGAGAAGCGGTAGTTCCCCCTTTTTCTATAACCCGTTCTTTATACGGATAGGCTACAAAGTGCTCAATGACTTTACGGGGCATGTCGCTTGCTACCGCAATATCAATATCGCCAACCATTGAGGACATTCTGCGCAAGCTTCCAAGCGTATACGCTCGGGATACCGCGCTTGATTTCTTAAGGTAGGATAAAAGCTTATCCGCTGTTTCCCATGCATAAGGAAGTGTCATGCGATTGGTTTTTGTTTTCCCTTTTTTAAATTCCTCAAGAGCTCGTATAATATCTTGTTGAGACTTTTCTCCAAAGCCTTCAAGAGAGGCAATTTCTCCTTTTTTTGCAAGGGTCAGGATATCTTCTCCAACGCTTGTTGGGTTGGTTAGTTTGAAATGGCTCACCAGCTTAAACGCTTTTTTAGGCCCAAACGATGGCACGTCCAAAAGAGGGTAAACAGGGGAGGGGATTCCCTTCATGACAAAAACAAAATGTTTTACTCTGCCTGTCTTTATAAGCTCTTCAAGGTGGGATTTGATCGTGGGTCCTATTCCGGGAAGATCTTGTAGTATGTTCTCTTTTATTAAATCTTTTATTTCAGAGGTGGTATTTTCTATTGCGTCTGCCGCTTTTTGATAGGCCATAATCTGAAAGCGAAATTTCTTTTCATCTTTAATAACGTATGAGGCTGCTACGTGTCTTAAGAGGGTGGCTATTTCTTTGTTGGTCATAGCTTTCTGTAAATCAGTGTAGCATACGAGTTGACGAGAATTCAATAATTTGCTACTATAGCAGGATATAAAGTAAAGAATGGGGTCATAGCTCAGTTGGCTAGAGCGCTTCCCTGTCACGGAAGAGGTCGCGAGTTCGAGTCTCGTTGGCCCCGCAGCTGAGCCGGCTTGGAGACAATCTAAGAATTTTCTGCCCAGTTATTTATTATGGAAGAACAAAACGATACGCTGGGCAATACACAGTTTTCAAAGCAAAACTCATTACAGCGATTTAAGCTAACCGATTCCTACGTGAGTCTCATTCTGGGAGTTATTGTGGTGATTGCCGCGCTCATACTTGCGGTATCGTTTATAAGAAATAAGCCCTCTCCTACCAAAGAGATAAGCTCTACAAGTACCCAGCTTTCAGAAGTCGTTGATCAGATTCAAAAAGGAGCACAAAAAAAAGATGAACAAAAAAAGTACTCAGTCGTAGCAGGGGATACGTTTTGGGGGATTGCGGAATCATCCTATGGAACCGGATTTGAGTGGAAAACAATAGCAGATGCAAATAAAATTGTAAATCCCGAATCTCTTGAAGTTGGAACAATTTTGGTAATTCCGCAAGTATCCAGTTCATCTGTAATTCAAGAGTCTGTTGCTCAAGATATTAAATCCATTACCGCTAGCTCCTACACGGTTGAGCAGGACGATAATCTGTGGTTAATTGCCGTAAGAGCCTATGGAGACGGGTTTAAATGGGTTGATATTATGCGAGAGAACAATTTGGTTAACCCCAGCCTTATTCACAAAGGCAACACCTTCAAAATCCCCCGCTAAGCTGTTATACTGCGTTTAAGAAGTTTTAGCTGCGGATGTAGTTCAGTGGTAGAATGTCTCCTTCCCAAGGAGAAGGTCGGCGGTTCGAATCCGCTCATCCGCTCCCAGTTTTGAACTAAAAGAACAGGTGTGGGGCTATAGATCGGTAGACTGGGCGACCAAAAACAAGAACATTTCTGTGTTGTTCAATAACTCCTTTGTCTATCTCAATACCTGTTGATCCAACTACTTCACCGACAATTTGGCTGGCTGGCACCCCTTTTGTATATGAGTTAAGCACTAAGCGATCAAAAGGAGTTAAATTGTTACCTTGGGCGTTTTGTTGTCTATGAAATAAAGAAAGAACCCCCATTTCATAAGGAGTCCATGTGCCGATTGCCCTTTCTCCAAAAACTGCATACATATTCCTGTAAAAATTTTCTATTGATGTATGATCCCAAACTTGATCTAAGGCTGTTA
>Ga0155447_130_pt2 | contig 13888 bp, 9 predicted proteins | sample RifCSPhighO2_02_FD_111895 | JGI IMG/M metagenome (GOLD analysis project Ga0155447, IMG submission 111895) | Candidatus Levybacteria bacterium RIFCSPHIGHO2_02_FULL_42_12 | reverse complement strand
CACTGCATCTGCTCCATATTTCTTAATGTAACTATCGGGAATCACCACGTTTCCCTTGCTCTTGCTCATTTTTGCGCCATTCTTCACAATAAGCCCATGGCTAAACAAGAATGGAAACGGTTCATCTCCCAATTCTTTTGGCAAAAATTTGCAATCCGACAGCGCCATCCAGACAAAACGCGCATACAAAAGATGCAAAACCGCGTGCTCCGCCCCTCCTATGTACGCGTTCACCGGAAGCCACTTTTCAAGAATCTTTGCATTAAAGGGATTTCCCCTAGCCCATTTGCCGTCCTTCATGTGAAGATATGCCAAAAAGTACCACGAACTATCTAAAAAGGTATCAGAAACCTCCAGTTCTCTTTGCGCTTTCCCTCCACACATGGGACATTTTGTGAACTTCCAAGAATCAGGAGCGTTAGACAAAGGCGTTGAGCCATCTCCTTTGGGCTTGAAGTCATTGATGTCGGGCAGAACCACGGGAAGTTCAGATTCGGGAACCGGCAGAAAACCGCACGTTTTACAGTAGATCATCGGGATCGGCGGACCCCAATACCGTTGGCGTGAAATCAACCAATCACGAAGATGATAGGTTGTTTGAGGACCGCCGTCCCCATGGTTACTCAACCACAAAATAACTTTCTCTCCTGCTTCTTGTGAGGTTAAACCAGAAAAGTCTCCGGAGTTAACCAGGGTACCGTATCCTGTAAAACACTCTTCCAAACTCATTATTTGCACGTCCCGCTTTCTATTTCCCGTTATAATTGTCGGTTTTAATGGAATCCCATACTTTTTAGCAAATTCCACATCGCGTTTATCATGCGCATCGCCAAATAAAGCGCCTGTCCCATAGCCCATTACGGCATAATCTGCGATCCAGACAGGCAGTTTTTCTTTGTTAAGAGGGTTTATAGCATACAGGCCAGAAAATACACCGGTTTTTTCTCTGTCAAGAACCATTCTATCTTGATCTGTTTTTTTTGCTGATTGTCTTATATACTCCTGAACCTTTCCGTCTTTAACCAAAGCAGCTATCGGATGTTCGGGAGATAACACTATAAATGTTGCTCCATACAAAGTATCCGGTCTGGTTGTGAATACCTCAATGCTCTCTTTTGCGCCATTGATCTTAAATATAATTCGTGCTCCTTTAGTTCTTCCAATCCAATTCCTCTGGGCGATTTTTATTTTTTCTGGCCAATCTATTTTTTCTATTCCAGCGAGAAGTTTCTCCGCATACGCAGTAATCTTGAAAAACCACTGTTCTAATTTTTTGAGCTCTACCTTGGTTTCACAGCGTTCACATGCTCCTTCTATGATCTGTTCGTCCGCAAGAACGGTTTGACAGGAGGAACACCAATTAACCGCTGCCTTTTTTCGATACGCAAGACCTTTCTTAAATATCTGGATAAACAACCACTGTGTCCATCTATAATAAACTGGATCATAGGTTTCCAGACGATGATCCCATGCAAAGCCATTACCAATTAAGGAAAGCTGGCGGTAAAAGTTTTTTTGAGAAATTTTGGCGTGCTCTTTAGGATGTCTCCCTATTTTGATTGCGTAATTTTCAGAGTGAATCCCAAACCCGTCAAGCCCAATGGGCTCAAACACGTCATATCCTTTCATGCGCATGAACCGGCCATAGACGTCTGCTCCGGTAAACGCGTACATATTCCCCACGTGGAGCCCTTCCGCGGACGGATACGGAAACATCATGAGGTTATAGAAAGGCTTGCCTTCGCCTAAATTCGGAGAGAATAGCTTCTTTTCCTGCCACACTTTCCCCCACCTTGCCTCAATTTCCGACGGGCGATACTCGATGATTGTCTCTTTAGCTCTAACGTTTGAGATTTGCCCCGATTTAATCGGGGTTTGAGATTTGAGATTTGCCATTTGAGATTCTTTTTAGTATAGCATATTGTCTTTTTTTTTATAATTGCGTTACTATGAACGTATGATGAAACCTCTTGTTATATTTGGTATCGTATTTGGTATCGGCTCTTTTATTTTTTCATTTTACACTTTGAACTTTGCATTTGGAGCTACCATGTCCGGGGACAACTACACCATTCAGTCCGGAAAAATTACCTCCGGCGGAGGATCAACCACTAATTCACAGTATAATCTCAGGTGGAATCTTGATCAAACCATTGGAAGCAAACTGGAAAATATTTCAACCCAAAGCGGCACTCTTGGTTTTTCTCTATCCGAGAGCCTTATTGATTTTGGATCACTTTCTCCCACAAATCCTGTTCAGCGAACAAGTGTTCTTACGATTACGTCTTCAAAAGAAAGCGGGTACTCGGTAATTGCCTACCAAGACGGACCGCTTACCTCTTCCCAATCTCCTACGCCAATCCCTGACACCACGTGTGATGACGGATTTTGTAATGAAGCGAGGTCTTCACAATGGGTAAATCTCTTAACCTACGGGTTTGGGTATCGTTGTGATAATCTCTTAGGAACTCCCTGCCTTTCTGACTTCACCGATCCTACGTTCTATAAGCAATTTGCCGATAATGCAAAAAAAGAACAGCCGCAAGAAGTAATTCGTGAGACGAAAACATCTGGCACAAATCAAGCCCAAATTACCGTAAAAGTAAATATTTCGCTGAACCAACCGCCCGGGCGTTACGGAAATACCATTACCTACATCCTTACGCCAACACTGTGATGAAACGAATCATAATAATTGCTTGCATGCTTTTGATTGTGTCCAAGTTTACCCCGAGTTCTCCCGATTTGATCGGGATTCAATCGGCGTATGCGGAGAGCTTTTCTTTTGAGGTTTCTCCTGCTATTATTAGCATATCCGAAAAGCGGCCGTTTGAGACTGAAGAAGAAATAACGCTTTCCAACAAAAGCCAACAGACAATTGAGCTGGATATCCGCCTTTCTCCTTTTGTCCCTTCAGATAGCACAGGATCCATGACCTACCGAGCGGCAAAAGACGCGTTTGCCCAAAAACCAAACCCCGACATCCTCAAAAACGTTCAGCTTCTTGAAAACGAGAGGCCAATTGACACGCTTACACTCACCCCATTTCAGGAAAAAACTGTTTCTCTTAAGGTTACCATTCCTCCAAGCGAGCCTTCTTCTGATTACTACTTCTCTGTTATATTCCTCAGTAATCCCCCGCAGAAAGATGAAGATCAAAGCGCAACCGTTGCCATAGGAGGCATTGCAACACACGTACTTCTCTCCATAGGCCCAAACGAACCAACAAACGGAACAATTGAAGCGTTCAGCACTCCTCGTTTTATAGAACACGGACCCGTACCATTTGCTATATCAATAATTAACAAAAGTAATCATTTTATAACACCAAAAGGCAGTATTCTTATTCGCAATATGTTTGGCCAAACGGTTGGAGCTGTTGGGGTTGGGCAGACGCGTGTGCTTGCCAATTCAACGCGCGTTCTTCCCCAAGTTTCTTTTAATGAATCATTTCTTCTTGGTCCTTACGAGGCCACGCTCTCTCTTGCTTTGTCCGAGGAAGGTCCCTCCTTTTCCCGAAGCATCCGCTTTTTTGCGTTTCCCGCAAAAAGTTTTCTGCTGATTCTTGCGTCTCTCTTCTTACTTTTTTGGGTAAGAAAACGCATTGCCCAAAAACGTTCTTAGAACGTCCAATGCGACCGCTACGCGGGATCGAAACCGTATAATAAGAAGGATAATTACGATCAAAACGATACCTATCGCCTTGAGCAAAACAGAGCCTTCAAAAAACCCTAACACTCTCACTTGTGCTGTCTGAGCAAAGGATAAAACCGTAAATGACATGGCCTTGTCGGCAATAAGGGAAGCCGCGTCAGTATTCCTTGCCTGCATAAAGAGCGTATGGGATCCTTCCGAAAGATCCGAAAGCGTGAACAAATAGAAACCGTTTTTATCTGTTTGAGTCGGAGCATGGGAGATTCCATCTACTATTGCCGCAACCGAGGCATTAGAGAGCGAATGTCCCGCTATCCTTAAGGCTTCTTTTGAAAAAAGCGTTGAGGCCGAAAGAGAGGCGGTAGGAGGCAAAAAGATCCCCTGGTATGAATTATCCGCCGTGAGGGGGCTAAAAGAAACGCACGCCTTCTGAGATTGAATCCCCCGAATATCCAAGGCGGTAAAACACGCCTGAGAAAGCCCTGCTTTTACAAGAACTTGGGAAAGGGTAAATTCCCCATCTCCGCCTGCTTTTATAGATACACGCGTTCCCTGGAAAGTTTCAAGCGTCACCTGACAGAACGGGCAAGCAAAACCTCTTGAGGCAAAGTATATATCTCCCACTTGAACTTTGGTTTGAGTATCACCTGTCACATCCCTATTGTATACCTCTTATGTTTATCTTGTAAACAACTAAGAGGATTCGTATAATATTGCGTGTGTTTTTTCGCTTCTAATCTATCGTTTATATCTCCAATACAGTCTAAATAAAAGCTTGAGGAATGCTATCACTTATGAGTGAATACTGCTAATAGCATCTTTAGTTCATTTTTGTCTCGCGAGTTCTATCATTTGATTGTTCCCAAATATGTTTTCACGCAAAGAAACAGATTTTCACGATAAAAAAAGCACAATCTAGAATATTACAAATTATATATAAATATATCATATCTTTTTACTCTAGGATCTTGACATTCATTCATAAATTTTTCTACTCTTAGGAGAGATGGGTGCGAAAACAAGATAAAGCGTATAATCCGTATAATCTCGAAGCTGTATCCTTCTCTGGTGTCTCATGAACCTGCTCAATCAATTTATTGATTATCTACGTGTACGCAAAGAAGGAGCGTCTCACTCCACGGTAAAAAACTATAAGGCTGATGTCAAAAAATTCATAGTATGGTTTGAAGAGGAGTTTAAAAAACCATTTAATCCCGCGGCTGTTACCAAAGAAATCATCTCTTTTTCTGCTCCACCCCTTGCTGCGCGTTCTGTTAAGCGGTATGTTTCTTCTTTGCGCGCATTCTTCCGCTTCTTAAGCAGTCAGGGACTAACCAACAAAGACCCCTTTGAAACCCATAAACAAAGCTATCAGGATGAAGACCCATGGCGGATAAAAGCGTTTAAAAACTTTCTTTACAACAATAACTTATCTACTACTTCTATAAAAAACTATATCATTGATGTGCGGCAGTTCCTCACCTGGGCGCAATCGGTAACCGGCATTGATGAGGCGTGGCATATTGGCTCCAAAAATCTTCTTTCCAAAATCAATCAGGTCCTTCTTGCCGAATACAAAGAGCGTCTTCTTACTGCCTCCGAATTTTCGATCCCGTCTATTAACAGAAAACTATCCGTTCTCAAAAAGTATATTGCATGGGGAAATGCCCAGGGTATTATGTCTTCTATTCCCCCTCATTATTTCATACACGTGAATTCGAGAGTGAGCGCAAAAAACAGTACTGCGTACCATCCATTCCCCCCTGTTGCACTTGCACAAAAAACCTTCAAGGCAATAGGAATAGTGTTTGATGCTTTGTGCATTAGTCCTTTGGCAAAAGGGGCAGAAGAGTTTGAGTACCATCTAGGTAAGCTGAGAAAGCAATCGGTTTTTATTCAAGATCCCAACCGCGTGCATGTCCCGCACATTTCCAAAGAGCTTTACGCTCCGCTTTCAATTTCCACCACGCATTACCCGTTTCACAAAAAGCTCCTTCATCATCTACGCTATAACAGACCAAAATGGTACAAAAAATATCATTCTTATCCAATTGTCCATTATGTTCACTTTTCTCTCCTCATCCTCACCGTTTCCTTTATTGGCATTGTTGCCGCCTCTGCTTTTCAACAAGACGATAGACGCATTCTGGGAACAAGCGCCATTTCTCCAAACAGGACGCTTTCTTTCCAGGGAAGACTTACCGACACAAATAACACGCCTATCACCTCGGAAAAACAAGTACGTTTTGCTCTGTATAATAGCGCCACCGAGTCAAACTCGGCTTCAGCCTCCGCTCTTTTGTGGGAAGAAACAGAGCTTATCCAACCGGACAGTGATGGATTTTTTGCCACCATCCTTGGAGACGGCTCTGCTATTCCCCAAAGCCTGTTTGCGCAAAACCCCAACGTGTGGCTTGGCGTAACCATTGGAGGCGATCCCGAACTGATCCCCCGGCAACAACTGGCAACGGTTCCCTACGCAACAAATACAGAATTTCTACAGGGTCTCTCTCCTATCACGCAGTCAGGAGCCGGAACCAAAAATGTAATCTTGGCTCTTGATTCAAGCGGAAATCTGACTATTGGAGGGATTGCAACGCCGGTATTTCAGGCAACAGGCGGAGAACTAAAGCTCACCGGCAAGTCTCTTGTGCTTGGCACAAATGTGGGAAGCAATACCAACGTGACTCTTGCTCCCGACGGCACAGGGGTTATTGACATCCAAAAGGCTCTTGTGAATACCACAAATAATAACGGCGGTGGCGTGCAGATTTCGGATAGACTTGCCGTCATTGCAAATGATTCTTCAACCGCAACGCTTATTGTCAATAACAATACCACAAGCGGCAACATTTTTGTTGCTTCTTCCTCAGGCACTGCCAAACTGGTTCTTACCAATGACGGCAATCTTGGTCTTGGCACCACAAGTCCAAACACAAAGCTTACCGTTGCCGGGGACATCACTCCTAATGGAAATAACGAATCGGACATTGGATCTTCAACAAAGGCTTGGAGGACTATGTATGCGTATAGTGTTTTACCGGGAACTTCAACGGGAACCCAAGGCTGGTGGCAGAGAAACAACGGCTCTATTGCTCCCGGTAATATTTCTGATGATTTTTTGATTGGAGGTATCGCGACCTCTGGGGCGACCCTGCGGATTGCGGCATCGGGAAGCATCACAACTGCGGGAAGTCTTACGTTTTCTTCCAACGGAACCATTCAAGCAAGCTCAACGTCCAACACGCTTACGATCGGGGGAAGTAACACGGGAAATATTTTCCTCCTTCCTAATAACTCCGCGGGAAAAGTAGGAATTAATACCTCCTCTCCTTTAGCAAACTTGGACATTAGAGCATCGGCAAACGATACGCCGGTTGCCTCTTTTTCGGGATCAACCGGACTTGCAACATTAATTCTTGACAACTCTGGAGCAGGAGATATCTTTACTGCCTCCTCATCCGGACTCAATCGATTTGTGATTAAACAAGGAGGAAATGTAGGTATTGGAACAACGCTTCCCTCATTCAGGCTTCACGCGGCAGATAATCAGTCTGCAACTGCCTCTGCCATGATTGAGAATACCAATACGGGTGCGGACGCGGATGGGTTGGCAATAAAACTAGGATACACCGAAGCAGGAACTACCACGAATAACTTTGTAACTTTTCTGAATGGGAATGGGATCATTCATGGAAAGATCAATAGCACGGGTTCTAGTGGCGTTGCCTATACGACATCAGGCACTGACTTTGCGGAATACTTTAGAAAAGAGAGTGCTGATGAGGCGTTTGAACAGGGAGATCTGGTATGCTTAGGACCAAGTGGAGGAGTAACCAAGTGTACGAGAGAACAGGGAAGAACAACCATTGCGGGAGTGATATCCCTTTATCCGGGATTTATTGGGGGAATTAACAAAGAGAATGATTCCTCGTTTGTCTTGGTAGGACTCGTGGGACAAGTACCTATCAAGGTGCAAGATAATACTTCTCTTGCTCCCGGAGACATGCTTACCTTTTCCAACACTCCTGGTGTGGCAACCAAGGCAACCGCCAGAGGTATGATTATCGGGAAAGTCCTTTCGTATACTCCTCTCTCTGATACTGCCTTTCTTCTTCTTTCTCCCGGATGGCATGACCCTTCTGTGTTTCTTACCGAAACGGGGGATTTGAATATCGCAACCGGAACAAATAGCTACAAAGAATATCAATCGCCATTCCGGGAGCTTTTTGCCAAAATGAAGAGAACGGGAGAATTTTTTGAAACTATCGCAACGGACGCCCTCTACGCAACGCACGCAACGCTTGAGTCTCTTGAAGCTACGCGCATTGCCGTTTCTTCTCTGACTGTCAAAGATGAGATTATTTCTCCTCTCGCTCAAGTGGACAGACTGCGGACGAACGTCATTTCTCCCCTTGCCCAGGATTCATCCATAGAGCTTGCTCTTGCTCCGGATGCCCTTGAGGTTAGATCTCAACAGAAAAACGCTACCGCGTCTTCTGTGGTTGCGCGTATAGACTCTTACGGCAACGCCACGTTTTTAGGAGAACTTTCTTCCCAAACAATCAATGCCCAAAACGCGAGCATAGCAGGAGTACTTAGAGTAAAAGATCTTATTGCAGGAGAGAATCTTACTATTGCTTCTTATTCGGGAGAGTTGGCATACATTGAACATCTCAACAGTAGGTTTGCAAAGTTTTCCGAAGGGATTATTGCCCTTGGCCCTTCAAGTGTTACCGACCTTTCCGTAGGAGGCTTCTTCTCCGTGGGAACCCAATCAAATGGCCTTATTTTAGCAGATAATACCATCAATGTGCTAAATAGCAGTCTAGAGATTCAACCGCTAAGACAAGGGCCAATAAACATTATGGGCGGGCTCGTATCAATAGACACACAAGGCAACCTTACGGTTGCCGGCACCCTTGCCGTCGGGGTCCTTAGCCCTATTCCCGATTCAGACCTTGTAGTAAGGCTTGGACCAAAAACCGAAGGGCTTGATCTATCCTTCATCATCCAGAATAATCAAGAACAACCGGTGTTCTCTGTCAATCACCTTGGAGACGTTATCGCCTCAGGAAGCGGATCATTTACGAAGCTTATTCTGAACTCTTCCATTGCAAACGCTCTTTCGGAAACACAAATTCAAGCATCGGGATCAGCGGGAGTTGGTACCATAAGCGCACGAAAAACAGAGGTAACCATTCTTAATCCCCTCGTTACCAAAGATTCCCTTGTCTATATTACGCCAAAAACAGAAACAAACAATGAAGTTTTGTATCTTCTTCGCCAAAGACCAGAAGAATCATTTACGGTAGGAATCCAGTCTCCCGCGCAAAAAGACGTACCGTTTAACTGGCTTATGGTAAATTGATATAGTTGACAGCAACTTGTCCAAGTTGATACAGTATATGGAAATGCCCAAAAAACAAATCGTCTCTCTTATAGATTCAAGCATTGCTATCCTGCTAGGACTCTTCATTGTGGTTTTTCCCCTGATATCTTTCTCTTTAACAACCGATTTTTTTGGCCTTCCCAAACAAGCGTTGTTAGGCGCTATCTCTCTTTTTGGCCTCCTGTTGTTTGGAGTCCGCACGTTGTACGGAAGGGACATAAAAGCAAGAAGTACTCCTTTTAATCTTCCCGTTATTGCCTTCTGTCTTACCGCACTACTCTCTGTTTTCTTTGCGGTGAATAGGTTTGACGCGCTTATCAATAGCGTCCCTCTGCTATTTTCGGTAATACTTTATTTTCTCATCATTAATTTTCTTAAGAAGGGCTCTTCTTTGTTTTTTGCCTTATCAAGCCTTGTGGTAAGTGGTGTTATCGTTTCTCTTTTGGCCATCCTTTCGTTTTTTCGCATATACTTTCTTCCTTTTTCGTTTACGCAAGTTCAGACGTTCACGCCAATGGGATCACTTCTTGATTCCGGATTATTTTTGCTTTCCGCGCTTGGAGTGACTGTTCCTTGCCTGTGGAGTATTCTGTCCTCTCTCACTAACACACACGCTCGAACAAAGTTATTTACCGATTCAAAAACAATGCTTCTTTTGGCTGGCTCCGTTATTATAACTATTGGGCTTACGTGTACGATTTTTGAGCTTGTTGCTATTCAAAAACCAAATATTCTTCCTCTCAAGACGGGGTTTCAAACCGGATTTGCCGCAATTTCTCAAGACGCAAATAGGATTCTTCCGGGATTTCTTTTGGGGAGTGGCTATGGAACGTATTCTACCGTGTTTACCAGATTTAGACAGCCGGATTTTAACCTTTCCGCGGATGTATGGGCACTTACGTTTTTTAGATCATCAAACTTTTTTCTTGAGCTTTTGGCAACTACCGGCGTTTTGGGGATAATTTCCTACCTTACGATCATAGGAATAATCGCAAAGGAGCTAAGAAAAATTAACGTCGCTTCAAATGAGAATCCGTTCGCCATAAGCCTTCTTTTTTTGGCGATCGGAAGCTTTCTTCTTCCTTTCTCCCCAACTATGGTAACCATATTGTTCCTCACTCTCGGGCTGTTCGCCGCATCCCAAGGCCTTTCAAAAGATAGTGAGGCATTGGGCAGGTTTTTTGACGTAGAACTTCATCTCATCGCCTTTAAAAAGAATCTTGCGAAAACATCCCTCTATGAAGGGCTTGCCAAGTTTCTTCCTCTTACCGTTTTTATTCTATTTTTTGGTATGTCAACTATCTTGGGATACTATTCTATCCGCTTTATTGCCTCAGACGTACTATTTGAAAAATCTGCCGTGGCAACTGCCAGTAACCTCGCGTCTGCCACGTACGACTACCAAAATAAAGCGATTGGCATGTTTTATTACCGAGACGCGTATCATAGAGCATTCTCCCAAACCAACCTTGCCGTTGCGAGCTTTCTTGCCGAGCAGCAACAACAAGACCCCTCAAGCACAAAAAATATCGACGCGGTCTACACCCTCACTCAGCAATCCATCAACTCGGCCCGTACTGCCACACAAATTGCACCGCAAACGGTCGCCAACTGGACAAACCTTTCTTCCATTTACAGAAGCCTCATTGGGTTTGGGCAACAAGCGGAACAGTTTGCCATTCTTGCCAACCAACAAGCTATTGCTCTTGACCCTAGTAATCCGCAAGGATACCTCAATTTGGGGGGAATTTATTACCAGCTCGGGCAGTGGGAAAACGCGCAGCGCCAATTCCAAATAGCCATATCGCTTAAGCCGGATTACGCAAACGCGTATTACAACCTTGGACATGCTTTAGAAAGTAAAGGAGAGCTTAAAGAGGCGCTTAACCAATATCTCACGGTTAAATCCCTCACGGAAGGTGATCCACAGAATAAAGAACGGGTTCAACAAGAAATTGATGCTCTTCAGGCGCGGTTAGACGGACAAGTACCTAATAACACTCCCGCATCTTCTCTAGAAGAAAACACGTCTACGTCTTCTGCGCAACTTGACATCAATAGCCCAGAAAGACAACTTCCCCAAAGGAATCCACAACTAAAGATTCCCGCTTTGGACACTGAATCTTCTCAATCCGCAGAAAAAGAGGAATAAAAAAATTAAGCGTTTCTTTTTGCTCGAAAGCAATCTCTACAAAGAACCGGCTTGTCTCCTCTTGGCACGAATGGTACGGTATCTTTCTTTCCACAAGAAGCACACGTAATTTCATGCTGCGTGCTTTGGCCTCCTCCACCGTCTAAACGTGATCTTTTGGCTGCTCGGCAATTGCTGCAGCGAACAGGAGCTTGAAATCCTTTTTGTTGATAGAATGACTGCTCTGATGCACTCCAGACAAAGGTGTTTCCACAATCTTTGCAAGTAAGTGTTTGATCTTGAAAATCCATTTTAGAAGTTTCACCTCCCTCTTTCACCCTCTGACTTGCGATTTATCTTTCTTGTTTAACCCCTAAAGGGATCCAGAGAAAGGTACGAAGTAGGATGAATTTACCCTTTTAGTATAACACCGTATTTTTCAAAAAGCAAGTGGGCAAATGATGTCCACCATGGGTTTATCGAACGGGTGGACCGGAAGAGATTCGAACTCTCAACCTCCTCCATGCCATGGAGGCGCGCTACCGTTACGCTACCGGCCCAAATTTTACGGGGACCCCATTTTCTGAGCTGTGGACCTAGCCAGAATCGAACTGGCGACTATACAATGCGAATGTATCGGTATGCCACTTACCTATAGGCCCGATCAAAAGAAATTTCCTTATAATTTGTATAACAATTATATCACTTATAACTGTTATAGAAAAAGTTACTGCAAATACGAAAGTGGATTAACGAGCACGCCGTTTCTTCTGATCTCAAAATGCAAGTGCGATCCGGTGGTTCTGCCGGTAACTCCCACCCATCCAATCACGGTTTGTCCCGCGGTAACCTCATCGCCCACCCCCACGTTAAGTCCCGAAAGGTGCGCGTACAGCGTTGAATATCCTTCTGAATTCGCAATTTCTATATTCGTTCCATATCCCCCATCCCACGCTCCAGACAACGCTTTTATTACCGTCCCGTTTTGACCGGCAACAATGGGTGACCCAATGGGCGCTGTAATATCAAGCGCCATATGATACCAAGCGGCAAATTGACTAATCAGTCCTCTTAAAGGCCAGGTAAAGCCCGCGGCGGAAACAGAGACAGGACCTTGCGCGATATACACTTGTCTCTTAAATACCGGCTTCTCTTCCGGCTTAACCCCATCCGGAACCACAAGGGTCTGCCCTTCTACGAGAGAAAATGTTTCAGGATTAGCAAATTCATTAAATGGGAAATCAACAATTGCTTGAGGATGTGTGTCATATTTCTTAGCAATTGTATATACTGAATCACCTTTTGATACCTTATGAATGATTCCGGTGACCGAAAGTATTTTTAGCGTATCCCCCACGGTAAGATTGTCTCCTGTTAAATTATTTGCCCACTTGATAGTATCAACCGAGATGCTAAATTTTTGGGCAATGGTGGAAAGGGTATCTCCTTTTTGCACGGTATACGTTTCAGTCTTATCTCGCGGCTTTTGGGAAACGCTTGTCTGGAATACATCCGCGTCAACCTGTATGGACTGTTCCTCTGAAGGAGACGCAAATTCTATGGGAGAACGGCCGATAAACAAAGGATAGGTGTCCGCAAGAAACGGCGCTATTATAATCCCTATCCCCAAAACCATAAGCGCGGCAACATGAAGAAACGGCCGATTATAACGACCGCGTTTCATAATAAAGATGTGAACGAGCGTATTCTTGTTCTTCTCAAACACAATAAACCACCTGACGGCCTGCTTGTGAGCGTAGAGGCTTAAAAACGCAAGAAACTCCCCAAAAAGCTTAAAAAAAGTTCTGTAGGGAATCTTTTTAACAGAGGACAATACGTATAATGCGTATTTCATGGGCAGGAATGAGAGTACCAAAATGAGCCCTCCAAGTCAAATACTGTAAGGTGCCCTTGCATAAACTACGCTTGTGTATATAATTACAAAGCTATTGACAAGCGTTATTTATTTATGGTACATTTCCGAACACCATACCTGCTCTATTGCATCAGTATTTCTTTTTTTGTATTTATTGTGCTTACTGTATCACTCTTTCCTTCAAAAGCTCACGCTGCAATTACCTGCAGATTAATCTATGGCGGAGGACAAACTTGTATGCAAGTTGCCGATCTTTTGATAAACAAAACAGTCATCAATCCTGCGACAAATCAACCGGTAGATTATCTGGGTATAAACGACGCAAAATATACTCCCGGATCGATTGTGACCTTCAAAATTACCGTAAAAAGTAACGCAGAATCGCGCCTTTCAAATATTGAGGTAAAAGATACTCTTCCTCAATATGTGTACTTTGCAAAAGGCGATGGCGCCTTTGATGCACGTTCTCAAACGGTGACCATAAAAGCCAATACGCTTAATCCCAACGAATCTAAAACCTTTACCGTGCGAGGGAAAGTCGCCTCCGCAAGCGCTCTTCCGAAAGACAAAAATATCGTGTGTGTGGTAAACCAAGCAACCGCAACTGCAAAAGACCTCGGTATCTTCAAAGATAACGCGCAGTTTTGCATTGAAAAGACAACGATTAAACTCATTCCTCCCACAGGGCCGGAGATGCTCCCTCTTTTTGCGCTTTTTCCCATGGGTATTGCGGGACTTATGCTAAGAAAAGTGTCAAAACATGTTCATAACTATAATTGAAAAGAGATGAGATAATCCTATGACAAGAAATCCGATCGAAAGTCTCATGCAACGT
>Ga0155447_130_pt1 | contig 16155 bp, 12 predicted proteins | sample RifCSPhighO2_02_FD_111895 | JGI IMG/M metagenome (GOLD analysis project Ga0155447, IMG submission 111895) | Candidatus Levybacteria bacterium RIFCSPHIGHO2_02_FULL_42_12 | reverse complement strand
CTCCTTGTGTCCGCAGGAAACGCGTATGAGGAACGGGTAGAAGATGTTTTTAGATTTATTCAGGAAGAACATGCCCGTTTGCAAGCAGCGTCTGCGCGAGCGGAGAAACCAATGAAGCCGCTCGCTGTAGTTGGCGCTATTGCTATTGGTCGTACCGTAGAAGGACAGATTACCTGGAATAAAGTTTTGCAACAAGCGATCGACCCTGAAGGCAATCTCTCTATTGTCCTCAACGTTCCGGAAGCGCGCCCGGGCACCCTTCCTAAAAAAGCAGCGCCAAAAGGAGAAGCACCAACGCCTGTTGCAGAAGAGGAAGAAATGCTGCCATTTATAAAAAGACGTCCTGCCTCCTTAAATGCTCCTGACATGGGAAGTATTCCCTTGGGCCAAAATCCAAAAAAAGAGTATTTTCATCCGATTCATAACACGGCATTGTTCAATCAGGAAAACGGCTGGGGCGGTGTATGGAGCTGGGGCGTATCTCTTCTTGACGGATCAGATAATGCATCATTCATACCTAATAAAAAATCAGGAGAAGTGACTATTGAGATTGATGAAGGTCATAAAAATGCAACAATTCGCGTGGGAGTTATGACCGCTGAATCCAACCTTAATGATTACAAAAAAAGTCAAAAAACCGGGCAGCTGTATCCGGTTGCAATGTGGATTAAAACGTCTCCGGGAGCACGTGTCCGGTTGTTTAATCCTGAAACAGGTAAGCCCTTAATGGACGGGCAAGGAAAACCCCTTGTTATCATTACGAATCATGAGGGTAGTGCGGGAGTGCTTCTTCCGGACAACGGACAACTCGTTGCCGTATGGAAAGTCGTGAAAGGAGACCCTGTCTCTACCGTATCATTTGGTCCTCACGATGAACCAGACCATAATACTAATATTATTGACGCGCGGGGAGCAAAGGCGCAATAAATTGCTCGCTTGTCTTTTTTACGTCAAAATGTTTGCGAACGTGGTTATACAAAGCAGTGGCAAGATTCTTACGAAGCATTTTATTGCCCACAAGATGCATAACTGCCTTTTGTAAAGCATCTTGATCTTTTGGAGGAATAAGAATCCCCGTTTTGTTGGGAATGACAATCTCCTTTGATCCTCCTACATCGGTTGCGATAACGGCAAGCTTTGATGCTCCCGCCTCAAGAAGTATCCCGGGAAACCCTTCATGATGGAATGATGGATGCACAAATATATCCGAGCAGGAAAGAATACGAGCAAGGGTGCGTTTGTCCACTTCTCCCCGTATTCGTATGTGGTTAAGGTCTTCGTTTTGAACCCTTCTCTGCAACTGTTTTTCAAGTGTGCCGGGCCCTACGAATATCCACTGTAAAAAGGGCATCTTCTTTGCCGTTTCAAAAAGCTCCTCAACTCCTTTTGAGCCGATCATTCTTCCCGCGTATACTACCCGTATCTTTCTTGACGTTCTTTTTTCTGAAGGCGTAAAAAACGTAGTATCAACTCCTGCATAATGCACCTTTGCGTTAATGCCAAATGTTTTTTTAAGAAACGACTGCGCTGCCTTACTGGTGGCAAAAACACGATCATACGCCTGAAGACTAACTCGTACAAGCGTATTATCGATCAATGTGGCAATGTGCCCAATAAGAAGGTTCTTGTGGATGGGATGCCCGACGCAATGATCCGTGAGAATACAAGGAACACCAATAATTTTTGCCCATAAAGGTGTCCACAAGGACGAATCAAAAAATCGCGTGGAAGCGTGAATAAGATCATAGGAACTCCGATGGGAAAAAAGAAAAGAAATAAGCTCAAAAGGGTGAGGAATACAGAATTGGTCTGTAAGAATATTCCAGCACGAAATGCGTATGATTCTTATTCGCTTATACGTTTGCGTTTTGGGGGAACCAAGCGTGTTATAGCACAAGACATCAACACGTACGTCTTTGTGGGAAGAAAGAACGTATGCGTACAAATCCTCCATGTAACTCTGGCTTCCCCCCACATGGGGATAGAAAAATGGCGTTACTACAAGAATTCTCATAGCGGGATAATCACCATCTCATCATTTTGGTACAACACGCTAAGCCCGGACTGATCTAAAAATGAATCAATTATCATGCGATCGGCAAGCGAGAGCACTTGAGGCCTCCAAATATTTTGAGAAAAACTTTCTTTTGCTTTTTGATCCATCCTTTGCCAGGCGAAAAAACGCCCACTTAACACAAGAAGGACTTGACTTTTTCTTGTTTCTATCTTGTCTTGAATACGATTCAGCCTGAGAAGCTCAGAAGAAGGATCACCGAGAAGGTTAAAGGAGACGAGCGTTTCTCTTGTTACTTGATTTGCGTATGCTCCTCCCTGACTGTTTATGCCCGATATCGCCTCAAGAATATACTGTGTTGAGGGATCGCTTATCATAAATCCTTTTCTTGCGTAAGGCGCAAGAAACTCTCCCGCCGCGAGCTCTTCTTTTGAGACATGAGAAAAAACTCCCTTAAAATAGAGAGGATATACGTAGAGAAACCGATTCTGGTAGAACACGATAAAAAAACTTGCGAGGATTACCAGAATTGCCGCTAACTTGAATCTCGCCGACAGAACCGAGAGAAAATATCCTATGCCTACGGCAACAACGATATTGACAAAATATCGGGCAAGGACAAAAAACTTAAGGACATAGGAAAATGGCGCAAGAGAAAGAGCACCTATTGCAAACGCAAGAGAAAGAAGTATTTTTTGCTCTCTTGTTCCATGCCGGATTAAAGCATATGCACCGACAGAAAAAAAGACAGGAAAAGCTATTCCATACCAATCGAGTATAAATTCTCCCTTTTCTGCTAGGGAAAAAACGAAGTGTTGCGCTTCTTCCCTATTGGTTAATGTCCAGGTTCCAAACGCATGAAGAGCAATCGATGCGCCAAAAAGAACCATGCTTGCCACAATTGCGAGACGTACATGTTTGCCTAACACCGATAAACGGGAAACAAGAAGAAACGCTACAACAACAAGTACCCCCAGAAGCCCTACCGCGTAGTGAGTCATCACAAGAACAAGCAAGGAACAAAATAAAAGCATGTGACGAGTACGAATATAGGTAAGCGTGCCAAGGGCTATGAACGCGGCAAGGGTTTGGGGAATAAAAAAGAAAGAAGCGTACACAACGCTTGACTCAAACACTAATCCGCACAAAACAGCCGCAAGAGACGCAATAAGCGGACTCACTATATTCCTTGCAAACCGATACGCAAGAAGAATCGTAAGAGCATAATGCCAATATTCAAGCCACCAAAATATGCCTAAGAGGTTTCTTGCAAAAAGAATGCGCGGGATTGCAAGAATGGTATGGAAAAAAGGCGTATACCCATTAAACGTAAACGTGTCCGAAATCTGAGACGGAAGAAGAGAAAACTTTCCGTCTGCAATGAGATGAGCAAGAGTCATATGTTCATATATATCCCAGTTAAGCTGTAAGGGGAACGGCGTATTTCCCTTCCAAATCAAGAAATATGTCACAGCTGAAAAGACAGAAAGCAGCAGGAAAGGCTTGAGTTCCGGGGAGAAACGTACTTTCCGCACCTGACGCAATGAATAGATAAAATGCACAATGTTTACCAAAAAGACTAAGAATGCAACTATTCGGATAGTTGCAGAAAATGAAATAACGGGAAATACGCCGTGGAGGAAAGAAAGAACACCCACGAAAAAAAACCATAGAAGACTTCCTACCACCCACGCGTAGAACAGATTGCGCACGAATATCCTCCCGGTAAGAATAGGAAGCGCATAAAAAAGAATGCTTGCAAAAAAATCTCCTATCATAGGCGAATAAATTGAAAAACTTTTGCTTTCTTTTGGGCGTGCGATACAGGCGTTACAAACTCAAGCATTCCCCAATCTTTATGAAAAAACACTGTTTGATTTCCTGTGTCCGAAATAACCGCGCGCTTCCCATCTTTTGAATCTATAACGGTAACGGCGGAAATGGCAGAAGGGTCAACCACAACACAAGATGAACAAACAACAATAGACTGTCCCACTGCTTCAAACAAGAAGGTATCGGCTCTAACTAATCTTTCTACCGAAAGCGTATTTTCCTCCTCCCAGATACGATACGTGGTTTTTGTCTTTCCCCACCTATTATTTCCCTCAATCTCCCATATGAGTTCTTTTGTGCCAAAGAATGTTTTTTTCACAATCGATAGAGCAGAATATACTATTGCGTTTCTCAGACGATATCCAGGTTCCGTAACAAGATGCTCTTTTTCTCCGTCTCGATACACGTAGTCGTCAAAGGGGGAAATTTTGATAATCTGCTCGTCGCTATCGCTTGGGTAAAATCGAATTGAAGATCCCGATGCTTCCACTTTATATCTATTGCCTAGTAAGCTTTGAAACGATAATTTTACGAGCGCACGCATCATCATCAACGCGCAAAGAATCAAAATACCAATAAAAAAGAATGTTTGTCTTGAAAAAATGCTCATTTTGGGTATAATTATACCGCAAGATAGAAAAAAATACTATGAGACAAAAAATATCCGTTTCTCTAGTGCTCCCGTGTAAAAATGAAAGCCGTGCACTGCAAGTCCTTCTATCTTCTATTCCTTCTTGTGTAAATGAAATACTGGTAATCGATAATGGCTCTATAGATAGAACCAGGCGTATTGCAAAAAAGTATGGAGCGCGCGTTCTTACTGAATTACACGCTGATAACGGCATTGGATATGGGTTTGCCATGACCAGAGGCATACGTGCCGCAAAAGGAGACATTATTGTTTGCATGGATGGCGACGGATCGTATCCAACTTTCGTAATCCCCTCTCTTATGCAAACGCTTATAAAATATAAGTTTGATTTTATATCCTGCAATCGTCTTCCCTTTCAGAAGAAAAGAACCATGTCTCTTTTACGTATGAGCGGCGTTCGTCTGTTTAATGCCTTTGTTTTTGTGCTTTTTGGGTACCGGCTAAAAGACGCCCTAAGCGGTATGTGGGTGTTTAGAAGGAACGTTCTTTCTGCTATTTCCTTGGAAGAAGGAGGATGGAACCTTTCTCTTGAGATCAAACTTAAAGCGCTAAAAAGTCCCCGCGTCCGATTTGCCGAATATCACATTCCCTACAAGGACAGAGCGTTTGACGCAAGCAAGCAAAGTCTTTTGAAAACAGGGGCTCAACACCTTTTATACCTTTTCGCAGTGAGATTTAAAAAACAAACTCAATCTCTTACGTTTTGCCTAAGCTTTCGAGGAATTCTTCGTTCATTTCTGTCTTAGAGAGCCGGTCAACAAGAACCTGCGTCCGCTCATCTGGAGAGAGCATGTCAATCATCCGCCTCATGGTAACAACCTTTTTGTACTGGTCTTCAGAAAGCAAGAGCTCTTCTTGCCGGGTGCCGGATCTCTCAACATTAATAGCCGGATAAATGCGGCGGTCTGCAAGCTTTCTATCCAAATGAAGTTCCATATTGCCCGTTCCTTTAAACTCTTCATAAATCAAATCATCCATCCTGGATCCTGTTTCTACCAAAGTGGTTCCTATGATGGTAAGCGATCCGCCGTCCTGGCAATTGCGCGCGGCGCCAAAAAACCGCTTGGCAGGCCAAAGCGCGACCGGATCAAATCCTCCAGAAAGCGTACGCCCCGAGGGAGCTACCGACAAGTTGTACGCACGCGCAAGACGAGTAATAGAGTCAAGAAGAATGATAACGTCATATCCCAGCTCAACCAGTCTTTTCGCTCGTTCCAGGCTGATTTCCGCAACGCGCGTTTGATTCTCGGGCGGCTCATCAAAGTTTGAAGCAACCACGTCCCCTTTTACGGATTGGGTAATATCGGTTACCTCTTCAGGACGTTCACCAATAAGAGCCGCCATAAGATGCACTTTGGGAAAGTTTTGGGAAATTCCCGCGGCAATTTCTTTAAGGATGGTGGTCTTTCCTGCCTTAGGAGGAGACACAACCATTCCTCTTTGTCCAAACCCAATGGGAGAAACCAAATCCATGATGCGGGTGGAAAGAGGCATCTTTCCCGTTGCGAGAATAACCTGTTTTTTAGGATAGATGGGAATGAGCTCATCAAAATGAGGCCGTTTTATGGACGCATCGGCGTCAACATCGTTTACCTTTTCAACTTTTAACAGCCCAAAGTAGCGTTCGGTGTCTTTGGGAGGACGGGCGATACCGGTAACCAGATCGCCGGGGCGCAAAAGAAACCTTCTGATTTGCGATTGGGAAATATAAATATCGCGTGAGGAAGGAATAAATTTCGGCCGTAAAAATCCGTGGCCTTCCGGCTGAATCTCCAGAATTCCCGACACTTGGTCTGTTGGCACACCACTATCCTCTTTATTTTCGGGAAGAGCGTGTCTCACCTCGCCAATCAATCCCTCTACGGAAGAAGGCATGGGTGAATCAACGGCAGAAACTGGTTTTTTCTTGTATACCATAGCTAAAAAGGAATTGGAAATCTACATGGCAAACAGATTGTAACAGTGGAAATAATACGACGTGTAGAATCTAACCACCCTTATTACACCATACATTTGCCCTTTTGTCAAGCGCGAATGTATACTGAGCGAAGCCAAGTCAGACTTGGCGTAGTCGAAGTGTAGCCGGAAGGGTCAAAAGAGAATTAAGATCAGCTTCCAAATAAGTAACTAAATTTATATCCTATAATTGACAGATGGCTCCATAATTAGGTACAATATCTCCTATTGTTTTCATACAGATTATGACGAGTGTCTTTGAATGGATTATCGGGCTTTTTGTTTTCCTTTTCCTAGCGCTCTTGCCTGTTGCTGCCGTTTCCAAATCTTCATGTCCGCTCATTTTTGGCGGAGGAGAAACGTGTGGCGCATCGCAGAATTTTGCCGTTGACGTGAGTGTTCTTAATCCCAAAACAAACCAAATGGCGCAAGGTCTTAATCTGGAAGATGGCGCGTATCCTATTAACTCGCTCATTACCTTTCGGATCATCATCAAAAACCAAGGAAAAAACAACCTTTCGAATATAACCGTTGTTAACACTCTCCCTAAAAGTGTCACATTTAGCACAGGACATGGTTCGTATGACGCAGCCTCCCATACTCTTACTGTCTCACAAAATACGCTGTCTCCCTCCGAATCCAAAACAGTTGTTGTCCAAGGAATTGTTTCTCCCTCTCAAGACGTTTTTCAACAGAATCCCACCGCATGCTTTGCGTATAGGGTAATCGCATCCCAAGAACGGGAAACAAGCCAAGACACTACGACGTTTTGCGTTGAAAATAAACCGGCTCAAACCCGCCTCCCTGTGGCACAACAGGGAAAAACAGTTTTTCCCGCAGTTTACGCGCCTAGAACTCCTTCAACAGGACCCCTGCCTCTTGCGCTTTTGCTTCTTCCCCTTGCGGGGGGAATCATACTGCGAAAAATCGCATAACCATATGAAGAAAAAACAAGCTCAAAAACCCGTTGTCTCCATTCTTTTACCCGTTTATAACAATGAAGCGTTTCTTAAGAACTGTCTGGAGAGCTTGCGCGCTCAATCGTTTAGAAATTTCGAAATTATTGCAATCGACGATGATTCAACGGATAGGTCATATCGTCTCCTTTTGCGCGCAAAGAAGAAAGATAAGAGAATCAAAGTGTATAAAAATAAAAAACATTACGGACTTGCGGTAATGCTTAACCGAATGGTAAGGCGATCCAAAGGACAATGTATTGCGTTTATGAGCCCTCATGATGTGAGCCTCAAAAACCGCATACGCGCACAGCTTCTCTTCTTGAAAAAACATCCACAAGCGGCGGGGGTTGGCACCCAATGTTTCTTTATCAATAAAAACAGTAAAAAAATTGGAAAGAGCCTCTTCCCGGAAGGAGAAGAAGAGATCGTACAGCACCTTCTCTCCGCGCTCTCGCTTCAACCGGAAAGCGTTATGCTCAACAGAGCAGTGCTTCCTAAGGATGTCTTATATTTTAAGCCCACCTCGTATCCGTTTGTTTACACACAAGTGCTTATCCAATGCAGCCGCTACGCTCCCTTTTATAACCTAAAGCACGCATATTACCTACACAGAAAAACATCCTACACAACTCCTTCTGCTATCAATACGCTTCCCTCTCTTATGAAAACCATTATAAAATCAATCGCCCTTTATGATCACAAACCATCTTTCCAGTCTCTTTTTGCTCCCTTCTTTACCAAAACGGCTTCATAGTCTCCTCCCCAACTTATCCACATTTTTTTTGATAATAAAAATGTCTTGATTTGACAGTCTAAATGAATTACTTTTTACTCTAGGACTATGACTTTTGTGTGCTCTTTTTTCTATAGGTTGACAGACTTGACAACCTATGCTAAAATACTTTTATCGTATGAAATTCTTGCTCTCTCTTGCAGATAAAGTAAAAAAAGAACTCGGTAAAACGGGAGGAAATACCAAAGAAGAACAACTCTTTAGACTAGGACGAGAACAATTTAAATCATTGGTAAAACGGGGTTTGGGTATTCCGGTAGTTCTTTTATAAAAAAGAGCATCGCTTTCGTTACATTTCCAAAAACGTTAGTCTTTGGATAATAAGTTCAGTACGATAAGCAATGCTCTTAGAAAAAAGGCATTTAGTCCTTAGGCAGGATAAAAGAAAACTAAGTGCCTGAGAACCATACATATCAAAGTTTGATTGGTATGTCAAGGAAAACAGATGAAGCCAAAAGAGAATGTTTTTATTGGTAAGATAGGATAATTCATCTGATCATTTGTGGGTTGTAAAGAGGTAAGAGTATTGGGCAGGTACTCTTACCTTCTTTAGAGCCCATGAACCAATATACCTCACTATAGAACTATAAACTTGCTACCACAAGCAATGTTCATATTTTAGATTTTTTTTGCGAAGAGTATTTTCCCCGCGTCGGTTTGGATAACCCGCGCAATAACTACTGTTATTCTTTTCCCAATATCCACTGCCCCATTTTGCACCACAACCATAGTCCCGTCGTCCAAATAACTTACCCCCTGACCCGTTTCTTTACCGCTGTGAAGTATTTTTACCGACAATGACTCCCCTGGTACTGCCGCAATTTTTAACGCGTTTGCAAGGGCATTTACGTTAACTACCAATACGTTTTGTATCCGCGCTTTTTTTTCTAGGCTGTAATCGCACGTAATAAGTTTTCCCTTGTGGGTCTTTGCCGTCTTAAGGAGGAATTCATCCACGTCTTTGGGTATTTTTTCAGATAGCCCGTTTGTATACAAAATCAGCTGTATTCCTTTTGCTTTTTTGATCTCATCAAGTCTCACGAGCCCTCTTCTTCCCCGCTCTCTTTTGACCGCGTCTGATGAATCCGCAATGCGCTTAAGCTCCAAAAGAATCTCCTCAAGCACTACAAATGTTCCATCTAAGAGTCCTACGGAAACAATATCAAAAATTCTTCCATCGATAATTGCCGAGGTATCCAGAAAGACAGCCTTCTTAAGTTTTTCGGGCTTTTTTTTGCGTCGCGCCGGAGAACGAAGAGAAGAAAGCCGGGCGGCAACAATGCTTGCGATTTCGTTTGCAAGGGTACCAACCAATGTCGCAGGAAAATGCGCTTTTGGTGCAGATTCATTCTTCTTTTCTTTATGGTTTATATCTTTCTTCTTGAGCATAAATTGTGTCTATTTGTGTTACGCTTTGGATCGCAATGTTTTCACTACGTCTTCTATACTCTTGTGTGTTTTTGCGCTGATCACAGAGACAAACCCTCTTGTTTTTGCTTCTTTTATCCTTTTCTCAAACTCGGAAACACTACGCAACTCTCCCAAGAGACCAACTTCTGCTATCCCAATTGTGTTACCAAGAACACGATTATACATGCTGGAGACAATCGCAAGACAAACACTCAAGTCCGTGGCAGGATCAGACAACTTAAGCCCCCCTACTATATTTACAAACACATCCATGGTATCAAGAGGAAAACGGCAATGCTTTTGCAGTACAGCCAAAAGAATTTCAAGCCTTCGCGGGTCAATGCCTCCTGTCACCCGACGAGGCATGGGAAAACGCGAAGAGATAACCAAACTTTGTATTTCAACCACAAAGGGACGCGTTCCTTCCATGGTAACCGCAAAAGAAGAACCGGAAATTTTTTTGTCGTTCTGGCTTGAAAATAGAAGATACGGGTTGGAAACTTGGACAAATCCTCCCTCTTCCATAGAGAAAACGCCAACTTCGTCTATGGGACCAAATCTGTTTTTAAAGCTTCGTAAAATCCGTGTCCGTGCGGTTTTTTCTCCCTCAAGAAATAACACCACGTCAACCATGTGAGAAAGCATCATGGGTCCTGCCACAAATCCTTCTTTGGTCACGTGCCCCACAATAAAAATAGGGACGTTGCGCGTCTTCGCGCACTTGGTGAGTGAAAATGTGCCGTAGCGCACTTGAGCAACGGAGCCGGCAAGTCCCTCCAATTGCGGTGATTCAATAGTCTGGATAGAATCAACAATAACGCAGAAAGGCGCATGCTTCTCTATAACTTCCGTGATAGCATCCGTATCGGTAGAGGAAAAAATGAGCACGTTGGGATCGATTTTCAAGGAAAGACGGAGAGACCGAAGCTTTACTTGCTCCTCTGACTCTTCCGCGCTCACGTAAAGAACGGTCTTCCCCTGACGGGCAACGTGCATGGCAACTTGCAAAAGAAGCGTTGATTTCCCCACTCCCGGATCTCCCGCGATAAGAACAACCGATCCGCCCACAATTCCCCCTCCCAAAACCGTATCAAGCTCGGAAAATCCCGTCGGTATGCGCTTTTTTCCTTGATGAGAAACGTCTGATAGTTTTTTAGGTTCTGTAGAACGAGTCGTGGAGTCAACAGTTTTGCGCTTTGAGGTTGTGCGGATCCTGGAGGTAAATTCTTTAAACGTATTCCACATTCCGCACTCGGGACACTTACCTAAAAACCCAGGAGAATCATACCCACACTCATTGCATACATACGCAATCGTTGTCTTTACCATGCCTTCTCTTATATATCATAGTAACTAATCTTCAGCAACTAGCAACTAACGGCTGAAGGCTAGTGGCTAAACTAGCGGTATCCAATAGGTTTGGTGGCAAGAGAGGGAACAAGAAGAATCTTGCGCTTTTTAAGGTCTATTTGGGAAACCACTGCGTGTATTCTGTCTGCCAGCGCATAGGTAAGGGTTGGGGGAATTTTATCTTTGCGAATAACGCCTTCAATTCCATTCCCAAGGTCTATGATGACTCCGTTATCGGTAAGCGCGGCAACCCGGCCTTCAACGTTTTGGTCTACGGTAAATGATTTTGCTGCCTCCTCAAACGGGTCGGAAGAAAGCCTTTTGAGAGAAAGCGCAAGCCGTTTTTCAACAGGATCAATTTCGGTAACAAGAGCTGACAGAGGTTGTCCTATCTCAAAAAGACCCTCAAGGCTTGCGGTTTTTTCCCACGAAACTTCCGAAATATGAATAAGCCCATCAAGAGACACTCCCTCAAGCGCGGAAGGCACGCTGACAAAAAGCCCAAAAGGCGTAATGCCGCTGACTTTCACCGAAACGCTTTTTCCCTTTTTGAGATTTAAAGCCGCCTCTTTAAACTGCGATTCGTCCAGGATAGGTTTTTGAGAAAAGATAATTTTTTTCTGTTCTTTATCAAGTTCTCCCACAAACACAGAAACCGTCTGCCCAACCGAGTCCTCAGAAGGCGTAAGGGTTGCTGCCTGAGATTGAGGAAGAAATCCCGATACTCCCGTATCTGTCTCCACAAGAAATCCGCCCCGGGAAACCTGCGTAACAACCGCTTTTACGCTCTTTCTCTCTTTTTGGAAAACAACAAGCTCATCCCATTGAAGAGCCGCGAGAAACCTTCGCATGGACACGACGGGATGGCCAAGGTCTGACTCCGGATTGAGAATACTTACGGTTACCGTATCTCCCGGCTTAAAGTGAGAAAAAATGCTTTTTGCAATTCTTTTGTCTTTCTCCAGAACAACCGCTTCTGTTTTTGCATTAATATCAATAAGGATTTCTGACGGGGTAAGTTTTGTGATAACGCCTGTTACTAACGCTCCTTTTTGTGGAGCCTGAGTAATTCGAGCTTTTTTGAGAAGCTCTTCCATTGTTTTTACAGGAGAAGATGTTGTTGAGGAATTAGTTGTTTTTGTTTGTCTCACTCATGTAAGCGTACCTCGATTGAATCGAGGAAACCCTGCATTATATGCAGTTCTCTCCTTTTCTGTATTAAGATATTTTGTGTACGTAAGTCCTCCGGCCTTGACCTATTGTCCCAGTCGAGCTGAGCTCGAAGTATCGTGAGCGCTGGTACGTTTCACTGCTCTGTTCGGAATGAGAAGAGGTGGTTCCGCACCGCTCCAAAGACCGAAAGGCTTACATACACAATTCTTTCACAAGCAAAGAGAAGAAAAAGCGTCTTATAAAAATTACCCTTTGACCATTAGTACGGGTAGGCTTAATTCCTTACGGAACTTCCACCGCCCGCCTATCTTCTGCAAAGCAGAATTGCTTCCACTTGACAGAATCCTCCTTTGGAGGAACCTCGTGATCTACAAGGGGTCTTCGTCTCGCCTTTCGGCGGACACGAGATCTTATCTTGGAGCCTGCTTCCCACTTAGATGCTTTCAGCGGTTATCAGAAAGGAATTTAGCTACTCAGCGATGCCCACTTTCGTGGAACAACTGACACACCAGGGATTCCTCCATCCCAGTCCTCTCGTACTAGGGACGGCCCTCCTCAAATCTCGAACGGTTGTCCTGGATAGAGACCGAACTGATTCACATCGTTCTTAACCCAGCTCACGTACCGCTTTAACCGGCGAACAGCCGGACCCTTGGGAGCTTCTTCACCCCCAGGATGCGATGAGCCGACATCGCTGTCTTATAAATCTTCTGTTACCAGAAGGATTTGACTATACCTTCACCCCGCTGAGCGGGGGCTAGCCGTGTGATAGATAATAAAAACTATCTATCTCACCACGTTCATGTAAACTGAACGTGGATCAGTCGATAGAGGAAGTACCGTCTGGTACCTCCCTCGGTATTACCCTGAACGACTTGTTCGAGTCGAAGGGCTTCACCGATTTGAGCTAGTACATTTTATACTTAAATACTATTTTGAGCCAAATAGTACGAAGTACCAGGCTTACAGATTGCTCTGTAGGCGCCCCGATGTTTTATACATAAGGTGCCAAACCGCCTCGTCGCTGTGGACGCTTGGAGGCGATCAGCCTGTTATCCCCGGGGTAGCTTATATCCGTTAAGCTCCGCCGATCCCACGATCGTGCGGAGGATCACTAAGACCTACTTTCGTATCTGCTCGAGTTGTTTCTCTCGCAGTTAAGCTGGCTTATGCCTTTGCGCTATCACTTCGATTTCCATCCGAAGCTAGCCAACCTTTGTACGACTCCGTTGCGTTGTAGGAGTCAACCTCCCCAGTTAAACTGCCCGCCAGACACTGTTCCTTAGCCGAATTTTTATGCGGCCTTAAGGTAATAAGTGTTCATTTCAAAGAGAGGTATTTCACTGTCCCCTTCGATTGCTCTCAGGGTCCCTCCTATTCTCAACAGTTAAAATAAACCCTCAAATGTCAAGCTACAGTAAAGCTCCCGGGGTCTTTTTGTCCAAGGACAACTAGGCCGCGTCTTCACAGCCATCTCAATTTCGCCGGGTAGATGATCAAGACAGTTATTTAGTCGTTCTACCTTTCGTGCGGGTCGGAACTTACCCGACAAGGAACTTCGCTACCATAGAACAGTTATAGTTACTGCTGCCGTTCACCGGAGCTTATACCACGAGCTTCCCCGATTAAATCGGGGTTACCCACAGTAGTTGACTTACCAGCACTGGGCAGGTGTCAGCCCCTATACGTTGCCTTTCGGCTTTGCAGGGACCTGTGTTTTAGATAAACAGTCGCTAAATAATCTTTTGTTGCAGTCCTTCGATTTCTCTCAGGACAGGGCATCTCCCAAAGGTTACGCCCAGATTTTTTGCCGAGTTCCTTGATCATCTTTCTCCCGATCGCCTTAGTCTTCTCGACCAACCCACCTGTGTCGGTTTGCGGTACGGTAAAACATGAGTTTTCCCTCACCTTGCGGTTCGGGACTAATGAAGTTTTTCTTGGAAACTGAAAGAAATCAAATCCCTCGATATTGCTATCAAGGTCTCCATTACAGCTTGATTAAACAGACAAACGGATTTTCCAGTTTGCCCTATCTCACTGCTTAGCCGAGCTGAGCTCGGTTGATCCTTCCACTTTCGTCACTCCCTTAGAGACGCTCACATTCTGTAGTCGAATATCAACGACTTATCCATCGGATTACCCCGAGTTGAGCTCGGAACACCCTTAGGACCGACTTACCCTCCGCTGACTTACATTGCGGAGGAAACCTTGGGTTTTCGGCGTCCCGCGTTCTCAGCGGGATCTCGCTACTCATACCGGCATTCTCACTTCTGAACACTCCACCAAGCTTTACAGCTCGGCTTCACTGCATTCAGAACGCTCCCCTACCAACTTTGTGCTTCGCACAAAGTTCTCCATCTTCGGCAAAAGACTTAATCCTCGATACATTTTCGGCGCCAAATACCGTCCTCCAGTGAGCTATTACGCTTTCTTTAAAGGATGGCTGCTTCTAAGCCAACCTCCTGGTTGTCTATGGAATTTGACTTCCTTTAAAACTTAGTCTTTATTTAGAGGCCTTAGATGGGAGTCTGGGCTGTTTCCCTTTTGACTGATCAGCTTAGCCCGACCAGCCTGACTACCCGCCTATATTTGCTCTTGTATTCGGAGTTTGGTTGGTTGCGACAACTTGCGTCGCCACGAACCATCCAGTGCTCTACCCCAAGGCAAAAATATGGCGGGCGCTATACCAAAATATATTTCGGGGAGAACCAGCTATCTCCGGGTTCGATTGGCATATTGCCCCTAACCTCAAGTCATCTCATACCATTGCGACGGTAACGAGTTCGGGCCTCCCCCCGCCTTTCGGTGGGGTTCACCCTGCTCAAGGTTAGCTCACCCGGTTTCGGGTCTCATCAACGCTACCCCTTCGATTGCTCTCAGGACGGGCGATTAGCCCTTGCTTTCACTGCGCCTTCGCTACAAAGTAGCTTAAGCTTAAACGCAGCGTTGATGAACTCACCGGTTCATTCTTCAATAGGCACACCGTTACATCTCGCTATCGCTCGCTGCTCCGAATTAAAAATTAAAAAATAAAAATGCAAAATTACATATCAAAACTAAAAATTTTTAATTTAAAATTGTAATTTTTAACTTTTCATTTTACACTTTTAATTTAGAAGCAAGGAGCGACAGCTGATGCTTCGATTGCTTGTCAGCCAACAATTTCAGGTCTATTTCATTCCCCTCCCGGGGTGCTTTTCACCTTTCCCTCACGGTACTAGTTCACTATCGGTAGGTTTTGGTATTTAGTCTTGGAGCGTGGTCGCCCCAGATTCCCACAGGGTATTTTCCCCATGGTACTTAGGTATCCGCTGAAAAAGCCAGTAGTTTCAAATACAGGACTTTCACCTTCTGTGGTTGCCCATTCCAAAGCATTTTTTTACCATTAGCTTTCTCGTATGCAGACCCTGCAACACCGAGCTGAGCTCGGTTTAGACTGTTCCCTTTTCGCTCGCCGCTACTTAGGGAATCTATTTTATTTCTTTTCCTGGCGCTAATGAGATGTTTCAGTTCACGCCGTGCCCCACCCAGAGCTATATAACCCACACCCTACCTATAAAATTTATAATCTTTATAACAATAATAAAAATTATAAATACGGTGTGAGTTATTTTTACTCAGGGCTACCCCGCTAAGCGGGGTGGGTTACCCCATTCGGAAACCGCCGGATCATAGGTTTATGACACCTTCCCGACGAGTATCGCCGTCATATGCGTCCTTCTTCGGCCAAAACCTCCAAGGCATCCATTGTTGGCATTATGAGTAATTTTATGTAAACCACATTCATCCGCCGGCTGGCGAACTGAACGTGATAAAGACGCTTAATACTCTGTGAACGCTCCTACGGTAAACGCAAGAACGTTGTACAGAGTTCTTCTCTTCGCTTGTCAAAGAGCAAATTACTTGCGTATACTCTTTTGAGTAAACTCCTCACCCATTTGAGTTGGGAGCTTGCCCAAAAAAGCAGGGTGGACCGAGCTGAGCTCGGTGGACCGGAAGAGATTCGAACTCTCGA
>Ga0155447_128_pt1 | contig 17492 bp, 14 predicted proteins | sample RifCSPhighO2_02_FD_111895 | JGI IMG/M metagenome (GOLD analysis project Ga0155447, IMG submission 111895) | Candidatus Levybacteria bacterium RIFCSPHIGHO2_02_FULL_42_12 | reverse complement strand
CCTATAGGAAGAACCATTATTGCCAGATTTGCCCCAAGCCGATCCTCAATGCTTTTTATCGTAGCAAAAAAATCGGCACCCAGCTTGTCCATCTTATTGATAAAACAAATGCGCGGAACCTTATACTTATCTGCCTGCCTCCATACGGTTTCTGATTGAGACTGTACCCCTTCTTCCGCATCAAGAACCGTTATTCCTCCATCAAGAACCCGAAGAGAACGTTCAACCTCAGCGGTAAAATCAACGTGTCCCGGCGTATCGATAATGTTTACCCGATACTTCATTCCTTCAAAAAGACCATTCGTGGGAGTCCAATACGCCGTGGTTGCTGCGGAGACAATGGTAATACCCCGCTCTTTTTCTTGTTCCATCCAGTCCATAACGGTTGTTCCTTCATCAATATCTCCTATCTTGTGGGTCTTTCCGGTATAAAAAAGAATTCGCTCGGTGGTAGTTGTCTTTCCCGCGTCAATATGCGCAATAATGCCAATATTGCGAATCTTGTCTACATCATAGGTTGTTTTTTGTTTGTTATCGGCCATAATACAAAAAATTCGCGCAGGGGACTTGTGAGAGATAAACTCTACCACCTAAAATGGGCGAAGGCCTTGTTTGCCTCTGCCGTTTTATGAATCGTATCCCGCTTTTTAATTGCCTCTCCTTTATTTTCCGCGGCATCCATGATTTCTGAGGCAAGCTTTTCTGAAAACGTATGGTACTCTTTATTGGATTTTCCACGGGCTGATGATATTAGCCAACGAATCGCCAGGGAAATCTTACGGTCTCCCCTTACTTCTGCTGGTACTTGATATGATGCTCCTCCTACTCGCCGAGGACGTACTTCTACTTTAGGACCAATGTTTTGAACTGCTTGCTCAAAAGTCTTAAAAGGATCAAGGGATTTTTTTTCAATAAGATCGCATGCTTCGTAGAATATTCTTTCGGCAACCGTTTTCTTGCCATCACGCATCATGCGGTTAATGCACTTGGTGATCAATTTGCTTTTGTAGATTTTATCCGGCTCTGTATCACGTTTTTGGGTTTTCTTATGTCTCATATGTGTATCTTTTATGCGCTTGGCGTCGTCTCAGACGCGACTGCGAGGGCTTGAACCGGCGTTGGTTTTCCTCCCGCTACGCGGGGAGATGAACTCAGACGCTTTGTCCCATATTTACTGCGGGATGTCTTACGACTTTCAACGCCCAAGAGGTCAAACTTTCCGCGCACAATATGATATTTGACTCCTGGCAAATCTTTTACTCTTCCTCCTCTTATTAATACAATTCCGTGTTCCGAAAGCGTATGCCCAACACCCTGGATATATGCAGTTACTTCCATTCTGTTTGAAAGTTTAACTCTTGCAACCTTACGAAGAGCAGAATTCGGTTTTTTAGGAGTCATTGTTTTCACCAGCGTAACAACTCCCCGTTTTTGAGGGGCGGGGAATCCTTTGTAGGAACGGGTTCGCACGTTAAAAAGACGCCGAAGCGCAGTTGAACGAGTCTTTTTACTTTTTTTCTTTCTTCCTCTTTTAGCTAACTGTGATAGTGTTGGCATATAAGATTCTTTTTATATCTCACTATTATAGCGTTTCTTGGGGCTTTCCTTCAACTGGGATAAGACGTCCAATGATAACATTCTCCTTAAGCCCGATGAGATTATCTTCTCTCCCTTCAAGGGCAGCGTCGGTAAGAACGCGTGTTGTCTCCTGGAAAGATGCCGCGGAAAGCCATGAATCAGAAAAAAGCGCTGCCTTGGTGATACCCAAAATAACCTGTCGACCCGTTGCCGGCTCTCCTCCTTGACTTAATGCCTCTCCGTTTACCTCTTCAAACTTAATTTTCGTAGCAAATTCTCCCGGAATAAATGCGGTATCACCAACTGTTTCAATAATTACCTTGTCCGACATCTTGCGTACGATTACCTCAAAGTGTTTATCGTTAATCGTTATCCCTTGAGACTCATACACGCTTTGGATCTCCAAGATAATATAGAATTGAGCTGATCGAATACCGCCTACCTTAAGCACTTCTTTTGGATCAAGGTACCCTGCAGCAAGAGGGATTCCTGCGGTAACGTCATCTCCGTCCCTAACGTTAAGCGTTGCGGAAAGCGGAATAAAATAATCACGTTCCTCAACCGGCTTTATTTTGGTATTGCGAATCTTAATGCGGTATCCCTGATCCATAGTCTCAATTTTAATTTTTCCTGTAATCTCGGCTATGGGAGCAAGATTTTTTGGAGTTCTCATTTCAAAAAGCTCTTCCACTCTTGGCAAACCCTGCGTTACGTCCGACATTACCACTCCTCCAAAATGTCTCACCCGCATGGTGAGCTGGGTTCCCGGTTCCCCAATGCTTTGTGCGGCAATAATTCCCACAGGCACTCCATGTTGTACTTTTTTATGGGTAGCAAAATCCCAACCATAACAGCTTGCGCATGTTCCCTGTTTAAGCTTGCAGGCAAGGGGGGACCTTACACGCACCTCTTTAATCCCACCACGCACTAATGCTTTTATGATATCTTCCGTAATAAGCTCTCCACGTTTTAAGATAGAACCTCTCCCTTTTTTGCCCACAACCTCAGCGCTTACCCGCCCAATGATTCGATCGGTAAATGAGCTCGTACGGTGCGTATCGTCTGCGCTAATTAAAATTCCCTCTGTTGCGCCGCAATCTTCTTGGCTCACAATAGCATCGTGAGCAACATCAACAAGTCTTCTTGTCAAATATCCTGCGTTTGCTGTTTTTAGCGCTGAGTCCGTAAGTCCCTTTCTGGATCCTCGAGCCGAAGCTACATATTCAAAAATAGACAATCCATCTCGGAAGTTTGATTTAATAGGAAGCTCAACGATTTTCCCAAGAGGATCAAGGATAAGTCCTCTCATTGCCGAAAGCTGCTTGAGCTGTTCTTTACCTGCACGGGCTCCTTCGGAATCAATAATAATTTTGATGGGATTGTCTTCTTTAAGATTATTCCACGTAAGATCGGCAACTCTATCTGTTGTTTTAAGCCATACGTCGTTTGACAAGCGTTTTTTCTCTTCCACGGTAATAAGCCCTTTTTGATAATTTTCTTCTATTACTGTTATTTTTTTCTCTGCCTCATCGATAAGATCGTCTTTTTCCGCCACTTTCGTATTGTCAAACACCGATACCGAGATACCGGAAATCGTTGCCGCGTAGAATCCAAGGTTCTTGATATCATCAATGAGGCGGGCTACTTCCTCAGGCGTGCATACAGGAATTACTTCTGTGATAATCTTTTTAATACCGGATGCCTTCACCGCGGTATTCACAAAACCAAACTTTTGAGGAAGACGTTCGTTAAACAAAAGCCTTCCCATTGTTGTTTCAATAATCTTGCCCTCTATACGGACTGAGATTGACTGGCGCAATTCAATCTTATGAAGAGAATGTGCAAGAAGCGCTTCATGGCTATCCATGAATACGGAAGTTACCTTTTTTGTGAGCGCTTCATCTATGCTGGTGAGATAAAATATACCAAGCGCCATCTCTTTATTGGGAAGCGTTATGGGGGTGCCATCTGCCGGCTTAAGAAGGTTATTGCTTGGCATCATAAGACTTATTGCCTCCTCCTGCGCTTTTTTGGAAAGAGGAATATGGACTGCCATTTGGTCTCCGTCAAAGTCGGCGTTATAACCTGCGCACACGCAGGGATGAAGCTGAATTGCTGATCCCTCGGTAAGAACAGGGTAGAACGCCTGGATTCCTAGCTTATGGAGCGTTGGGGCTCTGTTAAGAAGAACCGGATGATTTTTGGTGATTTCTTCCAAAATATCAAACACTTGAGGCGGTTTCTTTTCAATAAACCGCTTTGCGGATTTAATGTTTGGAGCGAATCCGCCTGCGATAACCTCTCTAAGCACAAACGGCTTGAATATCTCAAGCGCCATTTCTTTAGGAAGTCCGCACTCGGAGAGCTTAAGAGACGGACCTACTATAATAACCGACCTTCCTGAGTAGTCGACTCGTTTTCCAAGAAGATTTTGTCTAAACCTACCTTGCTTGCCCCGAAGCATATCCGAAAGAGAGCGAAGCGGCGATGAAACAACTTGAGTTGCGCGGGGAGATATGTCAATGAGCGAATCAATAGATTCTTGAAGCATTCTCTTTTCATTACGCAGGATAATTTCTGGGGCTCCCAAATCAATAAGGTGCTTCAATCTGTTGTTTCTATTAATAACTCTCCTATACAAATCGTTGAGGTCTGATGTGGCAAAACGACCTCCGGCAAGCTGAACCATCGGACGAAGATCCGCAGGCAATACCGGAAGAACCGTAAGAATCATTGACGAAGGCACCGCGTCTGCCTTACGCATGCCATTGATGAGCCTTAATCGTTTGACTATTTTAAGATACCTTTGTCCTGTGGACTTTTGGACTTCTTCCCGAAGCGATGCCACAAGTGTTGAAAAATCAACTTTCCTAACAAGGTCAAATATTGCCTCCGCTCCTGTCTTGACCGTAAAAAACACGGGGATATCGTACTCTAATAACTTAAAGTACTCTTCTTCGGAGAGAACGCTTGAGATCCTAAGGTTTTTTACGATATGGATTAAGGTATCATGAATCTCGTCAATTTTTTTAAGCTCTGCCTCAAACCTTTGAGAAAGCGCTGTTGTTTTCTTACGCCTAAGATAATCAAGCTCTTGAAGTACTAATTCTTTTTGCTCCTTTGTTATCTTTGTTGAGGATATTTCTTTTTGCTTTATAACTAACTCTTGCTCAATTATCTTTTCTTCTTTTTCCATCTCTTCTTTCTGCGTTTTCTTGCGCTTACCAATTATCTCCTCAAGGAACTTAAGAGACTCTTTTTTCTTTTGTTCGTCAATATCAATCACTAAGTAAGATGCGTAATATATTACCGACTCAAGTTTTTTTTGCGAAATATCTAAAATAGTTGAAAGTGCAGATGAAGCGCCTTTAAAGAACCACACGTGCGCTACGGGGGAGGCAAGCGTAATGTGTCCAATTCTCTCTCTTCTTACCCGAGAAAGCGTAACCTCAACTCCGCATTTATCACAAATAATGCCTCTGTAGCGAACTCTTTTGTACTTTCCGCAGTAACATTCCCAATCTTTCGTGGGACCAAAAATGCGTTCGTCGAACAATCCGTCTTTCTCTGGACGAAGTGTTCTATAGTTAATTGTCTCCGGCTTGGTAACTTCGCCATAAGACCATGAAAGAATGTCTTCTTTGGAAGCAATAAGAATTTTCAGTGATTGAAAATCGGAAATCATAACGTCTTTTGATCGTCGTGTGTTTTGAGAATCCATATTATGTAACCTCCTGTACTCCTGCTACCTCCGTAAGCTGTTTTGCTGCCTTTTCTGTTTCTTCTTCTTTTGTTTGAATCGGTTTCTCTTCTTCTTGACTGCGCAATAACGGCTTTACCAAAATCACATTAAGACAAAGCGCCTGCAATTCCTTGATGAGCACTTTGAAGGATTCTGGAACTTTGGGCGTTGGAATATCAACTCCTTTTACGATTGCCTCAAACGCCTTTGCTCGACCCACCACATCATCCGATTTAATCGTAAGCATTTCTTGAAGTGCGTAAGCGGCCCTATGCGCCTCAAGTGCCCAAACTTCCATCTCTCCCAAACGCTGTCCTCCCATTTGCGCTTTTCCTCCCAAAGGTTGTTGGGTAACGAGTGAGTAAGGCCCTGTGGATCGGGCATGCGTCTTATCCTCAACCATGTGGATAAGCTTCATTACATACTCAATGCCTACTACCACACGATTGTTATATGCGTCCCCTGTTCTTCCGTCATAGAGCACTGCTTTTCCGTCAACGGGAAGACCTGCTTTACTGAGGAGAGACACAATGGCATCCTCTTTTATATTTTCAAATACCGGCACTGCGATTTTGTGATTCAGCTTTTGCGCCGCCCATCCTAAATGCGCTTCAAGAAGCTGTCCTAAGTTCATACGAGCAAGTACGCTAATGGGAGAAATGACTATATCCACGGGTGTTCCGTCAGCAAGATGTGGCATATCCGCTTCTGGTAGAATCTTTGATATAACTCCCTTGTTTCCGTGTCTTCCCGCTAATTTATCTCCTACCACAACATGCCTAAACTGAGCAACTTCTACCACGATTTTTCTTACCGCTCCCGGTTCGAGCTCATCCCCCTTCTTCCGATCAAGAATCTGAAGGCTGATAACAGTCCCTTTTTCTCCATGAGGAATCCTTAAACTTGTATCGCGCACCTCCCGAGCTTGTTCACCAAATATTGCCCGCAGGAGTCTTTCTTCCGCGGTAAGCTCGGTCTCTCCTTTTGGGGCGATTTTTCCAACCAATACATCTCCGGTACTAACTTCGCTTCCCACCACGACAATGCCGTCTTCATCCAGGTTTGCTAAGTCTTCTTCCGAGACGTTAGGAATATCCCGCGTGGTTTCCTCCGGACCAAGCTTCGTTTCCACAACAGTTGCTTCGTACTTCTCAATATGAATGGAAGAAAGAATATCTTGTTTCACAAGCCTGTCCGAAATCACGATTGCGTCTTCATATCCAAGTCCATCAAGAGACGCATACGCAATAAGAAGATTTTGGCCCAAAGCAAGTTCTCCATCCTCCGAAGACGGCCCATCAATAAGAACATCACCCTTTTTTACTTTTTGACCGGTTGATACACGAACTTTTTGCGTATAGGAAGTCGCCTGGGATGTTCGCGTGAAAGACTCAATTGCATAGGTAATTTTTTCTCCCGTATCTTTCTTCAATACCAATGTTGTTGCATCCACATATTCTACTTTTCCATTTACAGGCGCGCAAATTACCCTATTCATGACAGAAGAAATCACCCGCTCCATACCTGTTCCCACAATGGGGCTTTGGGGATCAACAAGAGGAACCGCCTGGCACTGCATGTGAGTACCCATGAGCGCTCTATTTGCTTCATCATGATTAATAAAAGGAATAAGAGAAGCTGCTGCTCCAAGCACTTGACGGGGCGTTACGTCTACGTATTCAATCTTCTCTTTATCAACCTCTAAAAATTCTCCTTTAAAACGCGCGGATACGCGGTCTTTTTGGATACCGTCGGTCGCAGAAAGCTCCATTGCCTCTGTGATATAGTGACTCCCTTCATCATCTGCATCCAAATACGCTATGTCGAGTGTCGCCTTAGTCTTTATTATGGCACCTCGTTTCTCCTGAATCACTTTGCGGTAAGGAGCCTCCAAAAAACCATGTTCATTTACGCGAGAGTACAACGCCATATACGTAACAAGTCCTATATTTGGTCCTTCCGGAGACCTAATAGGACAAATTCGTCCGTATTGCGAACTATTAATATCTCTTATGGAAAACGCTGCTCGCTCCCGCGAAATCCCTCCCGTTCCCATTACGGTAAGACGGTTAAGATTATCAATTTCGGATAGTGGATTTGTTTGATCAAGAATAGTAGAAAGTTGTGACGTTCTAAAAAATTCGTTGATAGAGGCCATGATGGGACGGGCATTAATAAGGCTTATCACCGAAACACCGATTTCTGCCTGAATAAGGCTCATTCTTTCCTTAATGCTTCTCTCTAGTCGAAGGACTCCTACTCTAAATGCCGTAGTGGCAACAAGCTCCCCAACTCTTCGAACTCTCCTGTTCGCAAGACTATCAATATCGTCAACCATTCCTTTTCCGCTTGCTAAAAGAATCAGATATCCTACTGCTCCTATTACGTCATCTATGGTCAGCACCCTGTTTTCTGATGGCCTGAATCCTGAAACATGAGAGAGTTTTTTGTTGACTTTATACCTTCCTACTTTTCCCAGATCATAACGTCTACTATTAAAGAACGAGCTGAGGAAGTTTTCTCGTACTTTGTCAAGAACAACTGGCTCACCCGGATGCATCTTTTTAAAAATCTCAATAAGCGCGTCTGTCTCGCTTTGGGTTTCATCTTTTTGCAATGTGTTTTCAATAAAAGGAGGAGTTTCCACGCCTTGTAGTTGAGCTTCTATAAGCTTAAACCTGTTCTTGATTTCTTCACTGGTAGAAAGCCCCAGCGATCTTAAAAATGTAGTGATAGGAAACTTGCGACGACGGTCTATTTTTACCATAATCGTATCGTGGCGGGTTGTGGAAAACTCAAGCCATGAGCCATGAGTTGGACGAATTTCTGAGCTGTAAAGAGTTTTTCCGGTAACGGAGTCCTGCATAGTGGTATAAAAAACTCCCGGAGAGCGAACAAGTTGATTCACTACCGCCCGTTCAATACCATTAATAATGAACGTTCCCTGAGAAGTCATTTGAGGCATATCGCCCAAAAAAACTTCGGCATTATACGTTTCTTGTGTTTTTTTATTTGTTAGCTGGGTTTTTACGTAAAGTGGGGAATCAAAAGTGAGTCCTTTTACAAGAGCAGTATCGGGGGTATTGGTTGGCTTCCCAAAACGATAGCTTCCAAACGAAAGATTCCAGTTTTTTTCGGTGAAGTCATCAATGGGGGATATCTCCTGAATAATTTCTCCAATACCAACCTCTAAAAACCATTTATAGGATTCCTTTTGCACTGCTAGTAAATCGAGTGGGGGCTCCACCGGATAGGTTCGTCCCCAGTTTTCTCGCTTCTGTGTGGTGATAGTTTTATTGGCTGGCATTGCTTTGGTATGGTAGGCAAGGCTTTTACAACAAAAAAACAACCGGCCCCACTGGCCGTTATCCTTTTGAGAACAAGGTATCTCTTGTATATCATATCCTTCGCCGTCTTGTCAATACCCCACGCAAAAGGATATAATTGAAGTCAATGACCGCAAAAAAAATAATCGATACGTATATTGCTTTTTTTACAAAACGGGGACACATTCAAATTTCCTCTGCTTCTCTTATTCCCCAGAATGATCCAACCACCCTTTTTACAAGCTCTGGGATGCAACCGCTCGTCTCCTACCTTTTGGGAGAACCTCACCCTCAAGGAAAGAGACTCACGAATGTCCAAAATTGTTTTCGAGCCGCCGATATTGATGAGGTTGGCGATAATCGGCACACAACGTTTTTCCGAATGCTTGGAAATTGGTCGCTCGGGGATTACTTCAAAAAAGAACAACTCTTGTGGTTTTTTGAATTTCTTACTAAGAAAGATACGGGTTTGGGAATTGACCCTTCTCGATTATATGTGAGCGTATTTGCTGGGCTTAAGGATATCCCAAAAGACGAAGAGTCTGCCGCGATCTGGGGCGACCTTTTTGAAAGTGTAAACATTAATCCCAACGGTCGCATATTTTTTTGCGGCGTTGATGACAATTGGTGGTCAAGATCGGGCGCTCCAAACCATATGCCTAGCGGAGAACCAGGAGGACCAGACAGCGAGGTTTATTTTGATCTTGATCCATCCCGCGGAACATTAGGGACAAGTTTTAGGAAATTATCTGACAGCGGCAGACTTCTTGAGATTGGCAATTCGGTGTTTATGCAATACCAAAAACAGCAGGATGGATCGTTTAAAAAACTCCCCCAGCAAAACGTAGATTTCGGCGCAGGACTTGAACGGCTTCTTATGGTTTTGGAAGGCGCAAACGACATATTTCAAACCAGTCTTTTTACTTCAATTATTCGAATAATTGAAGTAAAAACAGAAAGATCGTATAAGAATCATGCACAAGAGATGCGAATTGTAGCCGACCATTTAACCGCATCTGTATTCATGATCGCAAACGGAATTTCTCCTTCAAACAAAGAACAAGGATATGTACTGCGAAGACTTATTCGGCGGGGAATAGATAGCATGCATGCGCTACAAGGAGAAATCACAGAACCTGTTATTGAAGCAATTATTCAGACGTATCAAGAAACGGATCCCCTCCTTGTCTCTTCTTATGAAAGAATAAAACTTGCTCTTCTTGATGAACAATCATTTTACGTCCAAACCCTCAAAAGCGCTCAAAAAATTATCACGAAAAAATATCGCACTATAGGTACGGAGTTAAAAGGACAAAAAGAGATATCTTCTGAAGATGCGTTTATCCTGTATACGACTCACGGACTCGCGCCTACACAAATAAAGAGCTTGGGATTTGTGTTTGACGAGAAAGCGTTTGCTGAAAAAATGAAAGCTCATCAGTCACTTTCTCGTACAAGAGCTTCTCAAAAATTTGCCGGGGGACTTGCGGATCAGAGGGAAAAAACGATCATGGGGCATACGGCAACCCATCTTCTCCATCAGGCTATCCGGGACTTACTGGGAAACCAAGTACACCAGACAGGATCCAATATTACTAATGAAAGAGTTAGATTCGACTTTAGCTATGATAAAACCCTTACGGCAGAACAACTAACTCATATTGAGTCCATTGTGAATGGTGTGATCGCGCGGAATCTTCCGGTGTACTGTGAAGTTATGCCGTTACAAAAGGCAAAACAGATTGGCGCAATTGGGCTATTTGATGAAAAATATACTGATAAAGTCAACGTCTATTTTATTGGAAAAAACCCGCCTTATTCTATTGAGTTTTGTGGTGGTCCTCATGTTGATTTTACAGATAAGCTCAAATCGTTTAAGATAGTAAGGCAAGAAAACCTCGGAAAAAACCAAAAACGTATTTATGCAACTGTAGGAAATTAATATGCTCATACCGTTTCTTTCATTTTTTGGAAAAAAAGATGCGCCCAAATACTTCTTGGTACTTCTTTTGAGGCATGAAAAGGTTCAAGCGGTTCTTCTTGAAGAGCACAATGGAACAATAAGTGTTAAGGCAAAGGAGGAGGTATCGTTTGCCAATTCCATCGAACATGTATCGGATGGAGAATTCCTTGCTCATCTTGATGAAGCCATAAGCAAGGCAGAAAGCATCCTTTCCGTAAATATTCCTACCCACAAAACAGTATTCGGCGTAAAGCCAGACTGGTCAGAGGAAACCAGAATTAAAAAACAACATCTTTTGAGGCTTAAAAAAGCATGCGACGCACTCGGTCTTTCTCCTGTAGGATTTCTTGTTATTCCGGAGGCAATCGTGCATCGAATGAAGCAAGAAGAAGGAATACCCATCTCTACTATTCTTATTGAGGTAGGAAAAAAGACTATGTTTATCTCGTTGGTAAAGGCAGGACGCGTGCTTGAAACAAAAAGCGTGCCTATTGAAGGATCGTGTCCCAGTGCTGCGGACGAGCTCCTTAAACAGTTTGAAAACGCTGAAATTTTTCCTTCTCGAATCACTCTTTTTAATGACGATAGAAATGAGGACACACTCTTACAGGAATTTATTGGACACACGTGGAGTACGCGCCTTCCGTTTCTGCATGTCCCTCAAATAACATCTCTTCCTAAAAATTTTGGCGTTGAGGCGGTAGTCAGCGCTTCCGCAACACAAATGGGTTTTGAGGTCCTAGAGTCAGCGCAAGAAGAAGTAACGCAACCCACACCGATTCCTTCTGAAAACAATAGCTCTCCTAAACAGTTTGGGTTTATACAAGAGACGGACGTTGCCCTTACGCAAACGGACGGGCAAGATGATTCAGAAGAACAAATAACAGCTCCATCTCCTCCACCTCCTAAAAAAACGTCTTTGTTTAAAAAAACTCTTCTTGTAGCAAAAAATCTTTATACACAAGGACTAACAATGGTTCATGGAAAAAAATTCCCAACAATACTCCATGTGTCTTTCAATTTCCCCTCCGGGATCATAAGACACCCCAAACTTATTATTGCTCTTGCTATTCCTTTGGTTGTTCTCTGTGCAGGAGCATGGCTGTATCTCTATGGACTCAAGGCAACTGCCACCGTAACCATTGCCCCAGAAATAATCAAACAAACAGAAGATATTACGTTCTCCTCAACGGCTGACTCAAATCCCTCCTCTCGCATTGTGCGATCTTCCATCATCTCAGTTAGCCAACAAGGATCTTCTTCTACCCAAACAACCGGCAAGAAAGAGATAGGAGAAAAAGCCAAAGGAACTGTTACTATCTTTGGTCGCTTCTCGGAAGAAAAAACACTGCCTAAGGGAACGCTTCTTGTGTCATCCAATAATCTTGAGTTTACGCTGGACGGAGACGCGCGCCTTGCATCAACATCCGCTGACGCGAGCACAGAACCGTCAACCGCCAAAGCATCTATAACGGCAAGAGCTATTGGAAAAGAGGCTAATCTCCCTTCAAACGAAAAGTTTTCCGTTGGGGACTTTGATACGTCAATAGTGGTGGGAAAAAATGATAGCGCGTTTTCCGGTGGATCAAAAAAAGAGATACGGGTCGTTTCAGAAAAAGACATACAAAAATTAACCGATGGACTCCCCAAACAATTGGAACAGAAAGCAAGAGAGGACGCCGCCAAAAAAGTATCGGATGGGGAGACCGTTCTTCCCACATTCGTAAAACACGTGCTTGTCGAGAAAAAATTTAACAAAAAAACCGGGGAGGAATCTGACGTATTAAACCTGCAAGCGACCGTTGAATACACGGGAATTTCCTATCAAAAAAACCAGCTGCAGGATATTGCGCTTGCACTATTGCAGAATCAAATCCCTACAAATCTCTCCATAGTAACTGAGGGCATGAAAAAAGAGATCCAAAAAGTTTCCATAAAAAATGCTGATGAAATTGCAGCAACCATTTCATTCACCATTCCTCTTCTTCCTAAGATTGACGCCAAAGAACTCGCTAAAAAACTTGCGGGTAGGGAAATCACAGATGCAGAAGATATATTGTTAGGGCTTCCTGCGGCATCGGACGCAAAAATTAAGATCACTCCCCGTCTGCCTGTTTTTGGAAACAAACTTCCTATTCGTTTTGAAAACATTACCATTCAGTCTCAAATTGCCAATGACTAAATACTACTACGTTTACAACACGCATGGGATGCACGGAAAGAGGCTCTTGCGGCTCTTTTCTTTTGGATTACTCTCCCTTGGGGTTGGGATACTTGTCTACGTATTGATCCCACTTGTTAATTGGCAGTTATATTTTCTTTCTGCGTTTGCTTCTCAATATTTTTCTTCTCCTATTCCTCAAAACGCCCTTGTAGCATCAAGTCCTCAAAGCACCTTTGCTAGCTCTATCGACTATACAAATGCAAAAAATTGGTTTCCTAACGCACCAAAAGGAAAAACGATCCCTTCTATTTCTTCCTATACCCTTTCGATTCCTAAAATTGGAATTGCAAACGCAACGGTTTCAACGATTGATAACAACTTAGCATCACATCTAGTACACTATGAAGGAACTGCTCTTCCTCCTACCAACGGAAATACGGTTATCTTTGGACACTCAACACTACCACAACTTTTTAACGCAAAAGATTATAAGACAATATTTGCAAAAGCTCATCTTCTTGCTCCCGGAGATAAAGTCTATCTTTCTGTGTCCGGGGTTCAATACGCGTATCGTATTTATAGCACAATTGTTGTTGATCCTTCCGAAACCTCTATTTTTAACCAAGATTATGCGTACAGCCACCTTACTTTAGTAACCTGCACGCCTCCGGGGACGGTGTGGAAACGGCTTATTATAAAAGCACGCATTGAAAAATTGTGATATAGTTGTCTCTCTATTGCATGAAGCAAATATCTAAATCCGAAAGAAAGATACCTCAAGAGTCTATCTTGGAAGTTCAAAGCGCTCTTGCCGCAATTCGCAAGAAACTTCTTGGAAAACGACTTAATTACAAAGAGATTTATGCAATTATGGATTCCATCGCCACTAAAAAACTTGGGGACGTGCTTACTACCTATTTTGCCGCATCGGGCTATTCGAAAGGGTTTACCAACCAAGAGCTGTTTTATCTAACCAAAGCTATGGTCGCAACAGGGGATCAGCTTCACTTCAAAGGCGTTGTTGCGGATAAGCATTCTATTGGGGGAATCCCCGGAACCAGAACTACTCTTGTTATAGTTCCTATTGTTGCAGCCGCCGGATTCACCATCCCAAAAAGCTCATCGCGGGCAATTACAACTCCGGGAGGAACAGCAGATGACATGGAAATTCTAGCTCCGGTCAATCTTTCCAAAAAAGAAGTATACAGCGCGGTAAAAAAAACCAACGGGTGCATCGTGTGGGGAGGAAGTTTTCATATAGCGCCTGCTGATGATATTATTATTCGAGTGGAAGAACCTCTTTTACTAGAAAGCTATGATAAGATTCTTGTGTCTATCATGGCAAAAAAAATAGCGTTTGGATCAACCCATGTGGTGATAGACCTCCCGTATGGGGACAGTGTAAAGGTGCACAGGCTCAAAGACGCGCAGTTTCTTAAAGAAAAATTTGAATATCTTGCAAAAAAATTCGACATTAAAATCCGCTGTCTCATTCACAAAACAGATGAGCCGTTTGGAAGAGGAATTGGACCAATTCTGGAAACACGAGAGTCTTTGCGTGTTCTTGAACAAGGAAAAAATCGCCCTATTGACCTTGAGATACGAAGCCTTCATCTTGCGGGAAATCTTTTAGAGCTCTGTCTTGAAGATTCTGCCAAAAAACTGCGCGAGGAAATAAAAAAAAAGTACGGAAACGGCATTGGATGGGCAACACATATTCTCCAGAGCGGACTCGCTTTAAAAAAGATGAAGGAAATTATTAAGGCGCAGGGCGGAAACCCAAATGTAAACAGCAATCATTTAAAACCGGGGAGATTCTCCTATGGAATTACTTCTCATAAGAAGGGAACCGTTAAAAAAATTAATAGTCATGTTGCTACGGTTATCACCAAAACGCTTGGCGCACCAAAAAGTAAAGGGGCGGGAATTTATATTCATAAAAAAATTGGGGAATCTGTGGAGAAAAAAGAAGCGCTTTGCACGCTTTATAGCGAAAGCGCGTCTCTTCTTGCTCAGGTTAAGCAATCGCTTCCCAACCTTACTGTTTTTGAAATTACAAACACATGAAAAAAATATTGATTGCAGTTAGCGTATTTGGAATAATTTTTATATTGCTTGGTCTTTGGTGGAACAACTCAATTGCACCGGCAGACACTCTGAATAAAACAGAAAGAATATTTGTCATCGGAAAAGGAGAAAGCGTAAGAAGCATTGCCAGTCAACTCAAAAACCAAGGATTTATCAAAGATTCTGTTGCGTTTTTCTTGATAGTAAAAAAGCTTGGGCTAGAAGAAAAGATTCAAGCAGGAGATTTCCGCCTTTCCTCCTCCCAAAGCGCAACGGAGATCGCTCAAACACTTACCCATGGGACGCTTGATATATGGGTCACCATCCCCGAAGGCCTTAGGTCTAATGAGATTGGAGCAATCTTTAAAGAGAGACTACCCACGTATGATCCATCATGGATCAGTGAACTTGTAAAATATGAGGGGTACCTATTTCCCGATACCTATTTAATTCCTAAAAATGCAACTCTCTCAGATGCAGTTGTAATCTTACGCCGGAACTTCCAAAACAATATAAAGAACGTTGACATGCCTCCCGGCTTTACAGAAAAAGATATTGTCATTATTGCCTCTCTTATTGAAAGGGAAGCAAAGCTTGAAAATGATAGGCCTCTGGTTGCATCCGTTATTCATAACAGGCTTAAGATTGGTATGTCTCTGCAGATTGATGCAACCGTTCAGTATGTGCTTGGATACCAAGAAAACGAAAAAACGTGGTGGAAAAGACATCTCACGTTTGACGATCTCAAAACAGATTCCCTTTATAACACCTATCAGTATCCGAGCCTCCCTCCCACACCCATCGCAAATCCCGGCCTTACGTCACTAAAAGCAGCTGCTAATCCCGCTCGCACAGAATATCTCTATTATATTTCCGATAAAACCGGAATAAACCATTACGCAAAAACACTAGAAGAGCATAATGGGAATATTAAAAAGTATGGACTATAACATTACCTTTTTTTGGGGATCCCTTTAAACAATCTGCGGCCTTGTAAGACGGCCGCGTCTCCTATCTCTGATCCTTTCACGATAATTTTTTCCAGAGGTGATTCCGTGTTCGTGTGTCCATTGGGAGGTTTGCGAGATTTGGATTCCTTTTGAGAAGGATTGCCCTTATCCTGCGAGAACAACTCTTCAAGCTCGGATATCCCTTCTGATCCTTCTTCGGTGATAATCCTCAAGAGCCTTTTTCCTTTTTTTGTCGCAAGAAAAAACACCACGAGAGCGCCAACGATCGCGCCCATCAAAAAACCACTCCAAAAATTATTGTGATGCTCTGAATTGTTCATTCTTCTTCTTTGCTCATTTTCCCAACTGTTTTTTTAAGAAAATGAATGAGCGCTTTTCCTGTTTTTATCCCCGCGCCCACATTAGAGAAAGCAGAAAGAGGAGTGGATACAATTTGCGTAATGGTCCCCGTATTGTCAAGAACTTTATCTGCCTTTTTGAGCGTTTTTCTGAAATCCCGCAAGATAAAAAACACCTGGGTTCCTAACGCCAACAGAAGAACGGTTAAAATAACAACCACAGAAAGAAGAATCATCTGGGCAGTGTCAAGCATAATATCACGGTATCATCAATACCCTTTACTGTCAACTATGCGCAATATTCTCCGTAGAAATCCGACACTTCAGGAATTAAAATATGGAAGTGAAACAAATAACAAAGATTGTTTTAGCTTGGGAGCTGTTTGAACAAGGAATTCCAAAGAGTCATATTGCCAGCCAAGTAGGAGTACATAGGGAAACGGTTGGAATATGGATTACCGGAATTGTTGAACAAGGTCTTAAGGAGTTTATTGATGCCTATGAGAATGCAAAGAAAGGAGAACGAACTAAAAGACAAGTTGATCCCACTCTTAAGCGATGGATTTGGAAGATCAGAGAGCGTGAAAAAGACTGTTGTGGACAGAAGATTCAATACTTTCTTGAGAAAGATTACGGAGTCAAACCTGCAGTCTCAAAAATATATGAAATTTAAGAATTTAGAAATGATAAGGTTGCTCTGTAGAAAGATGAATGGGGTCGAATTAAATCGTTTTTTTTAAGCTCTACATTCCAAGGTCTTCTTATTAAATAAACTGGTATCCCAATAGAAGCAAGAGCTTCAGCAAGCAATTTTTCATCATCAAAAGCTGCTACCGCACTAATTTCTTTTGCCACTCCAGTTTTGAAATCGGCCCCAGATATATGCGATGTCTTAAGATGAACATCAGTTACGTAAGAGAAGAAGCCATGTTTTTCTAACCATGCTATAGTAGTGGGGTATAAGGATTCTCGACGAGCAGAGGCTATGTGTAATTCGAATCCATTTTCGTGAAGTAATTTTGTCCCCTCTAATGCTTTGGGGAAAGGTCGAGATTGTATTACAAGCTCAGGAGATCCGAAGTATTCTTCGGCTAGCTTATCGAATGGAGTATCAGTGCTTTCCATTTGCGTTGAAGTGAATTGACGATAGAGATAGAGCTGCGTAGATCTCCTATTGACATATTTCATTAGATGAACTTGTAATTTATTGATTGTATTGTCTACATCTATTAGAACTGCTTTACTGTGTGGATTATGTGTTATCCGTTCAGGACTTCCCATAGCTTTTTAAATTTTTACTTAACTAATGATTTTCTAATGCTACCGAAACAGACCGGTTGTCT
>Ga0155447_121_pt1 | contig 22194 bp, 37 predicted proteins | sample RifCSPhighO2_02_FD_111895 | JGI IMG/M metagenome (GOLD analysis project Ga0155447, IMG submission 111895) | Candidatus Levybacteria bacterium RIFCSPHIGHO2_02_FULL_42_12 | reverse complement strand
CGCCCTTGGTGGAGATACAATCGGTAAAACAGAATTAGAATTAAGCATTTTAGATAGATGTAAAATTGTTGTTGAATATTTTGAGCAATGTGTAATTGAGGGAGAAATCCAAAGGTTAAGTAAAGACAAGGCAAAAGAACAGGTCTACGCTGAACTGTATGAGTTAATAAATGGTTCAAAGCGAGGTCGGGAAAATGACCAAGAAATAACACTTTTTGATTCTGTCGGTATTGCTTTAGAAGATTATTCTGCATTAAGGCTTACCCATGAACTAGCAGAAAAATATCAAATAGGCGAAGAGCGTAATTTAACACCTATATTGAAAGACCCTAAAGATCTAATGGCAGTATTCAAAAAACCGATCAGTTAAACTATCATTAAGAAAGGGGGTGTATCTTAAAGAATATGATAAAACCACAAATCAGTTATGAAGATTTCAACAAGGTTGATATTAGGGTGGGAAAAATCGTAAAAGTAGAAGATTTTCCACAGGCTCGTAACCCTTCATATAAACTGTGGATTGATTTTGGATCAGAAATAGGTACTAAAACTTCTAGTGCACAGATAGTAAAGAATCAAGCAAGAGAAGAGTTGCTGAATCGAGAAGTTGCTTGTGTAATAAACTTTGAGCCTAAACAAATAGGCCCGTTTCTATCCGAAGTATTAGTTTTAGGTCCGAATGACGGAAGTACTGATCCTAGCAACTGGATAGTTTTAACTCCTTTGAAGAAAGCAGCACTAGGGTCACCAGTCAGGTAAACTTAATTATCTCAACTGGAATGACCAAAATGGTGGAAATTGGCCGATTGCTTCCCTAAACTCTGCAGGAAGCGCTCCGCCGCCCCCGCCCAAAGGCGGGGTCGCCGCTCCTTTTGCGACGGGTAGGTGGGATAATTTGGTAAATAAAAATCGCACGAAAAGGTTTGTTCGTCTCTAGCAAAAAATACAAAATTCAAATGGCCGCCCTAGTGTGCTCAAATCCATTCGGATCTGTCTAAAGCGGCTATTAAAAAGCCGTCTTTCGACAAGCTCAAGATTTATAAAAAGGAGTCGTTTGAGTACCGTTTTAATATAGTAGTTTCTAAGAAGACTTCAACTGCAACTTTCTACAGCAAAAGATTATTTATTGAAGTTAAGAAATCAAATTAATTGTATTCCGATTGCATAAATGCCATTTTTCTTTATAGATTCTTCGTATTCGGTGTGGGAATTATAACTTTCTACTCCATGCTTTATTGTTTTTGGTTCGCTTGATAAAACGTTCTCAGCGCCTTCTGTTTTCAACATTTTTTTAACGCTCAAATAATGATGAACAAAAAGTATTTCTACGTCCATTTCTTCTTTGGTAACATTATTTATGAAATGTATAATGTCGAATTTTTGTAATTCATCATAGGGAGTTTTATCCCAAGAAGTCGGCGTTCTCCCCTCTATCTTTTTAGTTCCTGCCTTAATTGCCTTAAACGGCCTGTCGTTAAGATATAAAACGTATTTCATAAATAACTCTTATTTCATCCAAATACTAATTCCTAAACTATTATAACATTGCAGCAGCTTCTTATTTTCAAGATTAAATCAAGTAACGGGGTCAAGAAAATGTAAGAAGAATGCTTCCAAAACTTGTTTGTATGAATTACCACCTTTCATTTGAATTAGGTTGGCACAATTCCTTCTAATCCACCCTCCAGGTGAACAATTCAAAAATTTAAAATTCTGCTAAAATTGAAGGATAGGCAAGAAAGCATTAAATATGACCTCTACAAAGCTTCTATATCTTGAAGACTTTACACTTCTTAGCTGTGATTCAAGGATTACCAGTGTTTCCGAGGAAAATGGAAGAGCAATCATTGTGTTGGATCAAACAGTTTTTTATCCTCAAGGCGGCGGACAACCGTATGATAAAGGCGTCATTGAAAATCCTTCCGGAAAATTTCTTGTTGAGGAAGTACGATTCTTAGAAGGAACCGTCAAGCATATTGGAACATTCCAACACAATACGTTCATAAAAGGAGAAACGGGCACTATCCGCGTTGCCTACTATGAAGAATGAGTTTATCTAATCTTACAAAAGAAATTCAAAAGCAGAAAAATCCTCAAAAAGCTCTGTTTCTTCAGCGATATTTTAAGACAGGGAAAGGAGAATATGGGGAGGGAGACATTTTTTTGGGACTTACGGTTCCCCAACAAAGAATCATTGCAAAAAAATTTTGTGATCTTTCTTTAGAAGAAACGCTCAAGCTTCTTAAAAGCACCATCCATGAATATCGCTCTATAGCGCTTATGATTCTTGTGTGGAGCTACCAAAAAACGTCAACGGTCAAAAAACAAACGATTGTAGAGACGTATTTAAAACATACCACGTATATTAACAACTGGGATTTGGTAGATGCTTCAGCTCCATATATCCTTGGGGACTATCTGTTTACCAAAAAGAAAGATCTTTTATACAAACTGGCAAAATCAAAAAATCTCTGGGAGAGACGAATCGCAATGCTTACTACTTATTATTTTATCAAAAACAATGAATTTTATGATGCGCTCAAGGTCGCTAATATCCTTCTTCGGGATCAACATGATCTTGTTCATAAAGCAGTTGGGTGGATGCTAAGAGAAATTGGAAAACGCTCGCAAAAAACAGAGGAGCTATTTCTTAAGAAACACTATCTAACAATGCCTCGCACCATGCTTCGCTACGCCATTGAACGCTTCTCCAAAGAGAAACGAAAGGACTATCTTATTAAGGAAAAGCACTAATTTACTATTTCTAATTCTCCAACAACTGGCAGGTGGTCTGAAACGTTTACGAGGGGCGCGGAAAGTGATATCGGCCTAAAGTGTTTCGAGAGAAAAATATAATCAACCAAAAATCCTCTGGGTGAAATCCGATGGAGCGTTGGATGAGTGGTTTGCACAACTCCCGATCTATCCATAAGGTTTGTTGCAACCTCGCTTACCATTTGTACTGTTTTACTGCTGGGAATGGCATTGAGATCTCCACCTAAAATAAACGGGTCTTCCAAAGTCTTCAGGTACTCAACCGCAATCTTGGCTTGCCGCTTGGTTTCCTCTGTATCTTGAGGCGGAGCAATCCACGCGCCATGCCAGGAAAGTGCGTGGATTCTGGTTCCATCAACATTGATTACAGCATCCAACAAATTACGGGAAACATAGGGCCAAATAGTGTTATCAGACGTAGAGAATTCTTCTTTTGTGAGCGGACGAGACTCTCTTAGGCTGATCGTCTTGCTTCCTACAATCTTAAAACGGGATACAATTGCGTTTCCATAGAATGCCTTTGGAAACTCTTTTATGTGCAAATCCGGGGCGTAAACTCCATCCATACCCAATGTCTGCTTTATGTCTTCGAATAAACTTATGCTTTTATTTTCGCAGAGATTTGCCTCATTGGATGTAACTTCCTGCATTGAGACGATATCTGGGTTTTCAGATCGTAAAAACTCCACAAGAAGATCAAGATAGCAACCTTTATTGATATTCACCTGTATAAATTTTAAGCGCTTTTTCATGCCATGAAGAGGAATAATTTACAGAGAGAACCCGCGGGCGTTTTTGAGAAATAATTCCTTCTTACCAGACTCTATATACAGTTTCCATATTGTATATTCTTCCGATTCTTTTCCAACGGGAACGTCTCTGTGCGTTTCATACAAAATTGTTTTGTCATCAACCCAATCCAAAAACACAATCTGTTCCTTGCTGGACGTCCTGGTTTGCGGATAGGTCTTGACATGTTTTGTTTTTATATCCATGGTACATAGCTGAGGAATGTTTACGCCACAGTTATATATTATTTTCTCTCCTCTCAAAGATAGCCGGATAGTCTGGGAAAACGCAGGCTGTTTTGTTAAAAGAAAAGGAGCCTTTTCTCCTTTTTTTAACATATAGATTCCCTTATCCTCTCCTTCTGCAACAGAAAAAATAATATCCAGCGTAAGAGGATCAACCGTAAACGTATTCAAGAAACCGTCTTGTCTCTGGGTCTCAATTACTGTTTCTTTATTTTTTGGATCGTAATAGCCGGAAAGGTTCAGTTTTGCTACTGAACCAATCGGCGTTGGAGACTCTTTCTCATAGTCTGCCGTAAACTCCCACCAATAGATATTTTGCGTCTTAGGCCACTCCAGTTGTAAAAGCGAATTAGAAGGTAAGGGTCCTTTGGTAATCTCCTTTGTTTTTTGACTAATTACGCGATAAAGAAACAGCTTCCCTTTATATCCATAGACAAGGTAGTCTCCTCTGGGAGACCACGCAAAATCGGTAATACTCTGTTCGTCTTGCTCATCTTCCTGTACCAGCAAAAGCTTTTTCTGATTGACGTTGAGGACATATAAACCGCTTTTTATATTTTTTTCCTTATGTAGTAAAAAGGCAATGGTTCTTTTGGTAGAAGAACTAACTAGACTCCCCCGAAGGGTTCCTGCGAGCGGCTCAAATAATTTTTGATCCAAAGAGTCTTTTTTAATCCAGATCGCCTCATCCCGAACAAAGATGACGGTTGTTTTTTTAACGTCTTTACTCAAAAGAAAAATAAGCAGGGAAAATACAACTACCGCAAGGAGGATCCGAACAAACGATATGCTTTTTAAAAAATCCAAAGAAGCCTTCATCCCTCTTCTGTAAAGTATACCACAGGAGGAAAAGAGGTGTTAACGCTTCGGTGACTGCCTCTTTCTCCTTGATTTTCCGCCCATTCCTACTTTTCTTCTTTGGCGCATTCGGGCGTCCCGAGTCAAAAACCCCCGATTCCTAAGAATTGCGTGGAACCCTTCTTTGTTATACGCATCAAGAGCGCGGGAAATGCCATGAATCATTGCATCAAGCTGTCCCGACAACCCGCCTCCTTCAACTTTTACGGTTACGGCAAATTTCCCTTCTGTTTTCGTAAGCTTAAACGGCTCAAGATACTGAACCTTTTGCGTTTTTTGGGGAAAGTATGCTTCGACCGGCTTTCCATTTACCACAATCGCTCCTTTTTCAACTACCGCACCAAGCCATACAGCGCCTTTTCCTTCCCACAGGCGTACCCGGGCAATTGCTTCTTTTCTTCTCCCTACTGTTGCTATATACGTTTTTTTGGATGGCTTAGCATTCACCGGACTTTGTTTTTGCTCTTCTTGTTTTTTTACTTTTGACATAGGTTATGTTCCTTTTTCAACTTTGTTAAACTTGTCTTTATACGGATGGTCTGCTCCCGCAAACACAAACAGCCTGGTAAGCATTCTATCGCGTAATTTATTTTGCGGCAACATACCCTTTACCGCATGGTTGATAATTTCTTGCGGCGCTCTTTTGCGCAGCTTCTGCACCGTCTCAACCGCGAGTCCCCCGGGATATCCCGAATACCTGAAGTATTTTTTTTGCGTTTCTTTTTTTCCTGTTAACACAATTTTCTCAGCATTCACAACCACCACAAAATCACCACAATCAAGGTGTCTTACAAAATAGGGCTTTGCCTTTCCCATAAGAAGATGTGCCATGTCAACCGATATTCGCCCAAGAACCTTGTCTTTTGCGTCAACCAAATGCCATTCTCTCTTTATATCCGACGACTTGGTTGGTTGTGTCATTTCTTTTTCTCCTTTTGTGTCTTAGTGTTTTTCTTTGGTTTTTCTTCTTTGCTATCATCTTTATTTTTCGTTCTCGCTTTTTCATTTTTCGTATCATTTTTTTCAACCCATTCAATAAATGCCATTGAAGCATTGTCTTTAAGCCGTCTTCCAAGCCTTATGATTCTTGTATATCCGCCCTGCCTTGTTGAGAAACGAGAAGCAATGTCACCGACAAGTTTTTTGGCGGCGGGGGGAGTCAGATATTTCTGTAAGGATGTGTCATAAACTCCTGTCTTTTTTACTCTAGTAACCAGCTTTTCCGCTCGTCCCTTGATTGCTTTTGCCTTATCTTCTGTTGTCTTAATGCGCTCTTTAAGAACAAGATTGGTAAGAAGACCCTTAAAAAGTGCCTTTCTTTCATTTACATCTCTTTTGAATTTTCTTCCGAATACTTGCTTTTTCATTCTATTGATACGTCAGGGAGAAGTAGTGAGAAAAATTGTTTATTCGCTTAAGGATATATCTTTGCTTCGAAGCTTCTTTTCAATAATTGCTATTGACTTTGCTCCCATGTTTCGCATTCCCATAAGCTCTTTTCTGCTTTTCTTCAAAAGATCGAGCACTGTTTCAATACCACCATTCTTGAGACTATTGTAGATTCTTGTAGGCAGATCAAGCTCGTCAAGTGTGATACCCGCCGCTGCCTCCGGAACTACCTGCCCTACCGTATCGTCCTGTGAAGAAACGGATGTTTTTGGCTGATATACTTGCGTGAAGTAAGAAGTGAGGATGCGGGAAGCCTCTTCAAGCGCAATCCGTGGCGTGATTGTTCCATCTGTCCAGATATCAATAACTAATTTATCCAAATTGGTTTGTCGTCCCACACGAGTCGCTTCAACCTCATAACTTACTCTTTTTACGGGAGTAAAAATTGCGTCGGTAGGAATTACCCCAATCGTTGCTATTTTTCTTTCTTCCGCAAGAGAATATCCGTATCCTTTTTCAACGGACATCTCCATTTCCAGTTTTGATTTTTTTCCGGAAAGATACCCAAGATAATACTCTTTATCCGCTATTTCAACGCCATCTGCAAGTTCAATATCTTTTGCCTTTATTTCTCCTTTATCTCCTTTTACCGAAAGGGTTAAAGTGGCGTTCTGCTTTACCTCCGAAAGAGTAAGCCCCAATCCTTTAATATTGAGAAGAAAATCTACCACGTTTTCTTTTAATCCGGGGACTGTTGAGAATCTATGCTTAACTCCTGAAATGAGAACTGACGTAACAGCTGCTCCTGCAATTGAGGTAAGAAGTACCCGTCTAAGTGCGTTTCCAAGCGTATGACCAAACCCCGTATCAAGCGGCTCAATCACAAAACGCCCAAAATCATCCGTTCCTTTTTCTTCTTTTACTTGAAACATTGGCTCTTTCATAAGACTTATATTATACTACTATCTTGAATAATATTCAATAATGAGCTGCATGTCGAAAAGAACCTGTACATCGGCTAAAGTAGGCATCCTTACAAGCTTTCCGAATGTTGCTTCACGTTCAAGGAAAGGGAGAATTGGTAAGTTCTCTTCAATGAGTTTAACAACCAAAGAATTTTTCCCCATTTTGGAAGAAAGAGAAATAATCGATCCCTCTTTAACCTGATAAGAAGGTATTGTTACTTTTTTGCCGTCTACTAACGTATGTCCGTGGGAAACAAGTTGTCGCGCCATAAATCTTGTTTTCGCAAAATTCAGACGATATACAATATTATCAAGTCTTGTTTCAAGAAGACCCAAAATCATTTCTGCGGTATCTCCTCTTTTTTGCTGAACAGTTTTTACAAGGCGGCTAAATTGTTTTTCTAGCATTCCGTACGTTGCTTTTGCTTTTTGCTTTTCTCTTAACTGCTGCCCAAATTCCGAAAGTCTCCTTCTGCGTCTTCTTCCATGCACTCCCGGAGGAACAGTGAGCCTTCTTTGCAGGCTTGCTGATGTTTTTTCAAGGATGTTTACTCCTTCTCTTCGTGCTAATCTATGTTTTGGTCCTGTGTAACGTGCCATAAAAATTATACCCTTCTTCTTTTCTTAGCCCGCGGCCCATTGTGGGGAATGGGTGTCACGTCTGCAATAAGGGAAATGGAAAGGCCTGAGCTTTTGATTGCTCGAAGTGACGAATCCCTTCCCGCCCCCGGCCCCTTCACGTATACCTCAACTGTTTTTAATCCTTTTTCTATCGCTTTTTGTGTTGCTTGAGAAACAGCAAGAGAAGCCGCATAAGGAGTTGAGCGGCGTGTTCCTTTAAATCCGCACGCTCCCGAAGAACTCCAAGAGATCGCTTCCCCTTTATTATTAGTAACGGTTATCAGCGTATTGTTGAACGTTGCAGTCACGTAAATTTTTCCCGCCTGAGAGACTAACACGGTCGTTTTTTTCTTTGGCTCTGTTTTTGTCTCCTTTTTAGAATCTTCCATGCTATTTTGCCCTGCCTCCTGTTGGAGCTGTTGGGGTTTCTAAAAGTCCCATTTTTTGAGCCATTTCTTTTTTGATTGCTCCAATCGTTACCCTCTTGCCTCGTTTGGTTCGCGCATTGGAACGAGTCCTTTGTCCTCTCACCGGCAAGTTTTTGCTATGTCTTATACCCCGATATGCCCCAATCTCTTTAAGCCTTTTAATGTTTCCCGCAACCTCTGCTTTTAAATCCCCTTCCGTCTTGAGTTCTTCAAGGGATTTTTGGACTCGTCTTTGCTCTTCTTCGGAAAGAGATTTTACTTTTTTTGACGGCTCAACCTGAGCCTTTGTCAAGACATTTTTTACATTATTTCTCCCAATTCCATAGATATAGGTAAGAGCAATGTCTAGTCGTTTCTCATCTGGAATCATTATTCCTGCAATTCTCATATAAATATCATCCTTGACGCTGTTTGTGTTTTGGGTTTGTGCAAATTACGCGCACCACCCCTCGCCTTCGAATAATTTTACACCGAGCACATCGTTTTTTTACGCTTGCTTGTACTTTCATATCAATTAATGCCTATAAATAATTCTTCCTTTTGCTGTGTCGTATGGCGTCATTTCTATCTTCACTTTATCTCCCGGCAGAATTTTAATAAAGTGAATCCTCATCTTACCGGACAAATGACATAAGATTACCGGTCCGCTGTCACCGGAAGGATCAATAAGTTCTACCCTAAATAGGGTATTTGGAAGAGATTCTTTTACGATTCCGTCTACTTCAAACGATCCTTGATGAGCCATAGAATTAATACTACCAATAACCCAATTTGCGGGGAACTACAAAATTTTCGCAAGGCGCGAATAGTGATTCTACTGTTAACGTCTTACATCAAATACGTGGTAATAAGACATAAACAAAAATCTAGCTTTGCGACCAGAAAATTTTCGTAGCGACCTTAAGCAAATTCTAAGTAATTATACCAAATTGTCCTATAAAGAGCAACTTATTTTGTTAAAACGACTGATCCTTTTTCTGTGATTGCCACCGTCCGTTCGAATACTCCCGAAAGACTTCCGTCTTTTGTCTTAATCGTCCATCCGTCACTATTTGCGTACACAACGTCCGGTTTTCCCCTATTGTAAATCACCTCAATGGCAATCGTCATTCCTTCTTTTAAGAGCGGCGTTTCTTCAATGGGGCCTTCTAGAAATCCCGGAATTTCGGGCTCTTCGTGAAGGTTCCTACCAACTCCATGCCCAATAAGACTTCTTACTACCGAATACCCCGCCCCCTCAACAACATCCTGAATCGTTTTTGAAATATGTCCGATTCTATTCCCAACCCTCGCAACTTTTATCGCCTTTTCTAATGCTTTCTTCCCCGTTTCCAAAAACCTATCTACTTCGTCTGAATTTTGAACTTTGCCCGCCCCGCTTCTTTGAACTCGCACCGTATGTGCGCTATCGGTATGAAACCCTTTGTAATAAACTCCGCAGTCAATCGTAACCAAATCTCCTTCTTTGAATTTATAGTCTGTTGGAATTCCATGAACCACCACATCGTTGACGCAAACACAAAGAGCATGTTTATAATTTTTAACTTTTTTAAATCCCGGCTCTCCCCCTTTTTGAACAATCAGTTTTTCTGCAAGAAGGTCAAGCTTTAATCCCGAAACTCCCGGCTTTACGTGTTTTAAAACTTCCCGAAGAACATCTGATAAGATCTTCCCGCCCTTTGCCATTACCTCAATCTCTTCTTGTGTCTTAATGTCAATCATGAAGAGCTTCCCACGCTTAATCGAAGCAACAGATTGTCGATCTTGAGGTATAAATCTTCAATGCTATCACCATTGTTTTCTATAAGATAATCTGCGATTGCTATCGGACCCCCTTTGTTCAGTTTCTCTAACTCCATTAGATCTCGCATGAGAGATTCTTCAAGAGTTAAGGATCGAATAGTCCTCTTTGATAATCTTTCATATCTTATTTTTGGTTCGGCAAAAATATGAATTAAAACAAGTCCGGGAAATCTCTCTTTTAAAAACCGGTATTCTTCCCATGAGTATAGTCCGTCAATAGCTACGACATTGTGCGTTGAAACCAAAGAGCTTATGTTGGGTTCCGCTCTCAATGCATATGCTCCCATTCCTTCTTCTTTTCTTATTCTCTCTCTTACCATGCGTTCGTTTGCCGGTGTTAAAGGCAACCCCAATCTTTTGACTTCTTCATCTGTTATCTGCCCAAATCTAACAAAAGGAATCCCTTTTTTTTCAAGGTAAGCTACGGCTTCTGTTTTTCCACCTCCGGGCATTCCGACAAAGGCTAAAATAATCGGTTTTTTGATGGGACGCAGATCATTCACAAGTTAATCCTCTTTATAATTTCCTTATGAATCTCTTGAATCGACTTTTCTCCGTCTATTTCAGCCAAGATACCTTTTGCGCGATAGAAATCAAGAACGGGTTTGGTGAGCTTATGGAAAAGACCAATGCGCTTATGAATGGCGGAGGGAGTCTCGTCTTCTCGATTTTCTCCATTGCGATAAGAAAGCCTCTTGAGCGCTTCTTCATCGGAAACCTTCAAATAAATTACCGCATCAATACCATTTTTAAACGCTTTTGCCTGTGTGAGCGTCCGGGGAAATCCATCAAGAATATATCCCTCTTTATACTCCAAGCGACCCAAGTACTCCTCAACGATTGCAAGCGTTTTGTTATCAGGGATCAAATACCCTGCATTCATAACTTCTTTAATGTAACGACCATGCGTTGACTTCTCCTTGGCAAGCAGACGAAAAATATGCCCGGTTGACAAATAGGAAACGTGCAGTTTTTCTGAGAGAAGATTTCCCTGTGTTGATTTTCCTGATCCCTGAATGCCGATTAAAATAATTTTCATACTGGTTTTACAAATCGATCATAACTTCTCATGACAAGCTGTGCTTCAATAGTTTTAACTGTTTCAAGAACTACCGATACCACAATGAGTATTCCCGTACCTCCTAACAGGAGCGTTTCCATACCCGTAAAAGATCTGGCAATTGTTGGAAATATCGCAATTGTTCCCAAAAAGACCGCCCCCGCAAGGGTTATACGGGTCAAAATATAGGTAAGATATTTCGCTGTTGGAGTCCCGGGACGAATCCCCGGAATAAACCCCCCATATTTCTGGATTTCTTCGGCAATTTTTTTTGGATTAAACACAACAGCGGTGTAAAAGTACGTAAAACCAACAACAAGAAGAAAATAAACGCTGTTATATAAAGCCCCGTTGGGATTAAACCATTGAGAGATTGCGATACCAATATCCTGAAGGGTTTTGTAAGAAGAAGCGGCTGCGTAATTTGCCAAAAGGGAAGGAAGAAGCACGAGCGAAACCGCAAAGATAATAGGAATTACCCCCGCTTGATTAAGCCTAAGAGGAAGGTGCGTTGATTGCCCGCCATACGTTTTATTCCCGCGAACTCTCTTTGCGTAATACACGGTTATTTGCCGGGTTGCTTCGTTAATAAGAATAATTCCGGCAATAAGAATGAGCCCTATCGCCAAAAACATGAGAAGATTAAACACGTTTTCTCTCGATATAACAGACGTTGTTTGTCCAAACATAACAGGTATTCGCCCCACAATACCTCCAAAAATAAGGAGAGATATGCCGTTTCCAACTCCTTTCTCCGATATTAACTCTCCAAGCCAAACTAAAAGCATAGTCCCTGCGGTCATGGTTACAACAAACGAGATCAAATGAATAGGAAGAAGCACCCCAATAATTCCTTGACTTTTAAGAAGAGCGTACATGCCTATCCCCTGAAAAACCGCAAGAGGAACAGTAAGCATCCTTGTGTATTGATTAATCCTCTGCCTTCCTTGCTCTCCTTCTTTAGAAAGCTCTTCTAGCTTAGGAAACAAAAGCGTCAAGAGCTGCAAAATAATAGAGGCGTTAATATAAGGGTTAAGCCCTAATGCCATCACCGAAAAGTTGGCAAGCGTTCCTCCGGAAAAAATATCCAAAAGACCTAAGAATTGATTTTGGTTAAAAAGGACTTTGAGGCTTGCGACGTTAACACCAGAAACGGGAATATGAGCAAAGATGCGGAATACCAAAAAGATAAAGGCGGTGAATAATATCTTCTTTCGTACTTCTTCTGTCTTTATACTACGTACAAGAATTGTCAGGGCATGATTCATGTCTTCGTATTGGACGGATCATTAACGCATTCTCCATGAGCCTTCTCGATTTTCTTTTGAGCCCCTTTTGAACACGGCAGAGCAACTTTTAAAGCAACAGAAAGCTCTCCGTCTCCTAAAATCTTCACTCCGTACAAAAGAGCATCTTCTTTGTAAACAATGCCTCTTTTAATAAGAGATGCAACGTCTACCGTGCTGTTTTTGGGAAACAGATTAAGAGCTTTAACATTAATGCCGATTGGCTTCTTCTTAAAGACTTTATTTCTTCCTTTTCCTCTCCTAAAAGGGAGCCTTTTGATAAGAGGAACCGCTCCTCCTTCAAAATACAACGGCACCTTACCTCGGGCATTTTGCCCTTTTGTCCCTCTTCCCGCTGTTTTACCACGACCTGAACCATGTCCCATTCCAATACGGCGTTTTTTCTTATCGGAGATTTTGCTCAGCGTGTTTAATTTCATTCTGCAACCTTCTTTTTATAAATGCGCGAGATTGTGCGCAATGCCTCAAGCGTTGCGTATACATTGCTTGCTTGATTTCTGGTTCCTAATACCTTTGAGGAGATGTTCCGAATTCCGGCAAGGGATACTACGCTTCGTACCGCTCCTCCTGCGATGACTCCACTTCCAGACGGCGCGGGTTTAAGCATAATCTTCGCTGCTCCCAATTTAACAACTACTTCAAAAGGAATCGTATCGTTTACCATAGGAACTTCTATTAAGTGTTTCTTAGCTATTGCTATGCTTTTCTTAATGGCGGATGAGACGTCTGGTGCTTTCCCCAGACCTACGCCAACTCTTCTCTTTCTGTCTCCCACAACCACAAGAGCAGAGAATCCAATCTTATTTCCTCCTTTTGTTTTCTTTGAAGTTCTATTGATCTTTACTACTTTTTCTTCAAATTGGTCCTGTGGTGCGTGTCTTAATTCTTGACCGGTAGGATTCATTAAAATACAAGCCCTCCTTCTTTCGCCCCATCTGCTAATGCTTTTATTCTTCCCGCAAATGCGTATCTTCCTTTATCAAAAACAACGCTTGTTATGCGTTTGCTTTTCGCGCTTTTAGAAAGAAGCATTCCCACCATTGTTGCCTTTTGGGATTTATTTAAAGGAGAGCTCTTTTTCTCAAGCTGCTTTTCTGAGGCACTTACTAATACCTGACCTTTTACATCATCAATAAGCTGCGCGTACACATACCGATTTGATCTAAACACAGAGAACCGAGGGCGCTCTCTCGTACCAAACGCTTTTGAGCGAACTCGTTTTTTTCTCCTTTGTCTTTGTGCGATGAGTATATTCATGCTTGTTTATTTTGTTCCCACTGCTTTTGCCACTTTTCCTGCTTTTCTTCTTATGTATTCACCTACGTACTTAATTCCTTTTCCCTTATACGGCTCCGGTGGACGAACCGAGCGGATTTTTGAAGCAATATCTCCCACGAGCACCTTATTCACTCCTGAAACTGTTATCACGTTTTCGGAAACAGCAAACTGAATTCCTTGCGGAGCCGGTATTGTTACCGGGTGAGAAAATCCAACCGAAAGAATAAGATCATTTCCTGACACCTGTGCTCTATATCCAACTCCCGATAGCTCAAGCTTTTTCTCAAATCCTTTGCTAACTCCTTCAATCATATTTGCAATGATTGCCCGCGTAAGTCCATACATAGGCTTATCCGCTTCTTTGAACTCCCCCGCGGGAGAAACTTCTACCTTTGTGTCTTTAATCTGCACCTGCACAACGCCCGAAAGCACAAATGACAACTCTCCTTTGGGACCAACCACCTTCACGCTACTTGATCCCTCAAGCGATACGCTAACTCCTTGGGTAATCTGAATCGGAATCCTCCCAATTCTAGACATATTACCAAACCTTGAAGAGAAGTTCTCCTCCGACTCCTTTCTTCTTAGCTTCTTCTACTGTCATAACTCCTTTACTGGTAGAAATAATCGCTGATCCCTTTCCTCTTAAGACTTTTTTAAAATCATTAAGTCCCACATATATTCTGAGAGAAGGTTTTGAATAAAGCACCACATCCGTAAATGCTGCCACTCGCCGCACCCTTTTTATTTCTGCTTGAAACACCTTTTTTCCCAAAACCGTCTCTTTTTTATAACCAACAAGAAATCCTTGCCTCATAAGAACCTCACAAATCTGCTTATTCATTCTCGTTACAGGAAGCACTACGTCTTGCCGTCTGGAAGCGCACGCATTTTTTATTCGAATGATACAATCAGATACGCTATGCATATACTACCACGATGCCTTTACTACACCAGGCAATTCTCCTTTTGAAGCAAGTTCTCTAAAACACATTCTGCATAATCCAAAACGCCTCATATAACTTCTTGCTCTTCCGCATAGGCTGCAACGGTTTCGATTGCGAACCTCGTATTTTTGCTTTCTCTTAAATTTTACAATGTCTGATGTTTTTGCCATATGTCTACTTTTTAAATGGCATTCCAAACGCCTTAAGAAGTGCCATGCCGTTTTTGTTATCTTTTGCTGTTGTTACAATCGTTATTTCTACCCCTTGCGCTTTTTCTACTTTTCCCGGATCAATTTCTGGAAATACTGTTGATTCCGCAAAACCAAGAGAATAATTGCCTTTTCCATCAAAACTTGTAAGAGAAACTCCATGAAAATCCCTAACGCGCGGCAGGACAATCGCAACAAGTTTTTCAAAAAAATGATACATTCTCTTGCCTCGCAATGTTACCATAACTCCGATCTCATCGCCAATTCTTAATTTAAAAGCTGCGATCGCTTTTTTTGCCTTTGTAATCCTGGGCTTCTGGCCGGTAACTTGAGACAGCACTTTCTGCCCTCTTTCCAGATTTTTTTTATCCGAAAGAGCATCTGAAAGCCCCATGCTTACAACGATCTTTGAAAGACGGGGGACTGCCATACGATTTGTTATCCCCAGCTCTTTTTGTATCTTAGGCAAAATGGTTGTGTAAAAATCGTTTTTTAGATTGTTCATATCTAAATCTCTTGTTCGCACTTTTTACATATTCTTGATTTTTTGTCGTGCGTCACCTTATAACCTATCCGGGCGGGCAAATTACACTTGGGACAGACTAATACTACATTTGCGACCGAGAGGGGTTTTCCAATAGTAACGATTTCGGAACGCTGTCTGGGCGAACGCGCTTTCACGTGCCGTTTGTACTGATTGACACCCTCAACAAGCACCTTGCCTGATTTGGAAAACACTTTTTCTATTTTTCCTATCTTTCCTTTGTCTTTTCCCCGAACAATTTTTACGCTGTCTCCTTTTTGTAGCTTCATAGGTAATCCTTTCTATACAACTTCTATTGCCATGCTGGCAATCTTAGAAAATCCTTTATCTTTTACCTCTCGTGCGATGGGTCCAAAAATGCGTGTTCCCTTTGGATTTTTATCTTTTGGATTATCAATAATAACCGCTGCGTTGTCAGAAAAACGAATATAAGAGCCATCTATCCTGCGATGTTCTTTTCTGGTTCTCACGACAACCGCCTTTACCATTTCTCCATCATGTACCTGCCCAACAGGAGAGGCTTTCTTTACCACGCAATGTATCACATCTCCCACATACCCATATTTTCTTTTTGAACCACCAAAAACATGAATCACAATAAGTTCGTGTGCTCCTGAGTTATCGGCGACCCTAAGAATGCTTCTTGTTTGAATCATTACGCGTGAACCTCCTGAATTTTCTTTACCACAGAGTGTATCTTGAAATATTTTGTTTTTGAGATGGGACGAGTTGGCACAATACTAACCTCATCCCCAATATGTAGTGAAAATTCTCCCACCGCAACCTTATACTTCTTGCTTCTTTTTAAGAGTTTTTTATAAAGAGGATGCGTTGTTGTTCTTGTTATTTCCACAACAGGCGTTTCTTTTGTTTTTATCGAAACTACAATTCCTTGCAATGTTTTTTTCATACGCTTTTCTTCTCCTCTAATAGAGTAAGCAGGCGAGCAATGTCTTTTCGTTTTTCAAAAACAGCTCGCGTATTCTTTAGTTTTTGCATGCTTAAATCAAGCTTTAGTTTGAACAATTCTTTTTTTGCTTCATCAATCATTCGCCGAAATTCATTTGCGTCTTTATTGCGTAACGCTTGCATGTCTTTCTTTTTCATAGAAATTATTTTGCCTCTATTTTTGTCTTTACCGGAAGTTTATATCTTGCCAGGGTAAGAGCGGCCACGGCAACTTCCTTTAGAACTCCCCCTATCTCAAACAGAACTCTTCCTGCCTTTATTGGCGCAACGAATTCGTATACGTCACCTTTTCCTCCCCCCATCCGTGTTTCCGCGGGTTTTTTAGTAACTGGTTTATCCGGAAAAATACGGATCCATACTTTCCCCCCACGCTGCGTATAGTGAGTAATTGAACGCCTTGCCGCTTCTATTTGCCTGCTGGTAATCCATCCTTTATCCATCGCGATTAATCCATATTCCCCAAAAGAGATTTTTTCACCCGTATGCGCAATCCCTTTTATAACCCCTCTGTGTTGTTTTCTATATTTTGCTCGTTTTGGTACTAACATAGACTTTACGGTTGATTAATCCAAACTTTTACCCCAATATACCCTTTCTTGGTAAGAGAGGGGACGCTTGCAAATTGAATTTTCTCCCTAATTGTTGAGAGAGGAACTGTCCCTGTTTGGATTTTCTCTCTTCTTCCAATTTCTGATCCGGCTATCCGCCCCGAAAGAACAATACGAACCCCTTTTGCTCCCGAAGACATTACTTTATCTGCCGTGCCGGCAAGAATTCTTTTATGGGGCAGACGCCGCGCCAGTTGATCCGCAATGTTTTTTGCGACTAAATGCGCGTCTAGATTTGGCTCTTTAACGTGTTCTATGCGAATATCGAGCTTGGGCGCGTGTTTTCCGTTCCCCTTCTGAGGAGAAAGAATGCTTAATAAGTATTTCTTGAGCTCCTCAAGTCCTGCGCCTGCTCTCCCAATCACAATACCAGGCCGCATGACGTATACAATTACCTTAAGACTGTTAATTGAACGCTCAATCTCCGTTCGCGCCACTCCTGCTCTTTGTAGTTTTTCAGAAAGCGCTTTTCTTAGCATTACATCCTCAAGGAGCAAGTCCTTATAACGCTTTTCATCAAACCATCTGCTGTCCCAGGTGTATAAGGATCCTAGTCTTAACAATTTTGGATTCACTTTTTGTCCCATAAAACCTCTATCTTTTTATCAGATAAATTGCCACATGCGTTGTCCTTTTCTTGTATGGATGGGTCCTCCCTCGGGAAGCAAAGCGCGCTCTCTTCATACGAATTCCTTCCGATACCTCAATGGATTGAATAACAAGCTCCTCTTTGGAAAGTTTTGCGCTGTTAAAAGCGTTTGCGGCTGCGCTTTGTAAAAGCTTGCGCAAAGGTAAAGCTGCCCGATTATCAAGAAGCATAAGCGTTTTTTCCGCCTCATCTACCGACTTTCTCCTTATGATATCGGCAACAAGCCGTATTTTTCGGGGGGTTATCGGTAATGATCGTACTACTGCTTTTATTTCCATAGGCATTATGTTTTTGAAACTTCTCTTGCAACTACCTTACCGTGACCTCTAAAGACACGTGTTGGGGCAAATTCCCCAAGCCGATAACCAACCATTCCCTCTATGACAAACACATTGATAAAATCGCGTCCGTTATGAACCGCAAGCGTATGCCCCACAAAGTCAGGAGGAATTTGACTTGCGCGCTTCCACGTTTTAATGGGAGTTTTTTCTCCTGTTTGTTTTTGCTTTAACACTTTCTGTAAAAGTTTTTTATCAATGTATGGACCTTTTTTTGTTGATCTTCCCATATTACTTTCTCCTACTGATAATATACGGGGCGGAGTATTTCTTTTTTATTCTTGTTTTCCCTACCGCAGGCCTTCCCGCGAAGGTCTTAGGTGTGGACATGCCGATTCCGCTTCTTGCTTCTCCTCCGCCATGCGGATGAGAACGGGGATTCATGGCAACGCCCCGAACCGTGGGGCGAATACCCATGTGTCTTTTTCTTCCTGCTTTTCCAAAAAATTCGTTTTTCCACTCAATGTTTCCCAACTGCCCTACTGTTGCGCCACAATCTTCTCTCACTTTGCGCACCTCTCCGGAGGGGAGCTTAAGATGAATCATATTATCTTCTCTGGCAAGAACAACAACATTTGTTCCCGCGCTTCTGGCAAGTTGCCCTCCGCGACCGGGAGTCAACTCCACATTATGCACTATAGTCCCCAAAGGCATATATTTAAGAGACATGCTTGCGCCTACTTTTGGCTCTACCTTTTGAGCTGCTATTACACTATCTCCTACGTTGAGAGCTTCTGGACGAAGGATATACCGTTTATCTCCATCCGCATATTGAATAAGCGCAATATCACACGTCCTGTTTGGATCATATTCTATAGAAACAACTTTTCCCGTGATGTTCATTTTGTCTCTTTTAAAGTCAATCATGCGAATGAATCGTTTATGGCCTCCTCCTCTATGCCGAACGGAGACTTTTCCGCTCCCGTCCCGTCCCCCCCATTGTTTCTTTATCATGCGTAATTTTCTCATAGATTTATTTCTGTTCTCCTGTACCAAATATATCAATTTTTTGTCCTTTTGTTATTTCAATTAATGCTTTTTTTCTTTGTCCTAGGATAATTTCTTTCTTTTTTCGTCCGTATCTGCGTGTTTTCCCCTTTACGATAATCGTATTCACTTTTACCACTATTACGCCAAAAAGTTTTTCTATGGCCTTTTTTATTGCGGGCTTATCCGCGGAGATATGTACCTCAAAGGTATATCTTTGATTTTTTGCCTGCGCAATAGAGTCTTCAGAAATTATTGGTTTGACAATTGTTTCATGTACATCCATAATTTATTCCTTTTTTCTAAACGTCCTCTGCAAAACGTCAAGGGAGGCTTCCATAAAAAGAACCGTATCGCTATTAAGCACTGCGTATGCGTTCAGCTTGTAAGCTTCTTCAAGCTTGACTCCTTTGATATTGCGTGCTGCTTTATATACGTTTTGAAGATATTCCGATGTAACAATAAGTAAATTTTTTTCTTTTTTATCAAGCTTAAGATTATGCAATACGGTTACCATTTCTTTTGTTTTGGGAGCAATCTTTTCAAGCCCGGCAACAAATCGCGTCTTTTCATCCTTATATTTTGAGGAAAGAACGCAAAAAAGGGCGTTTCTTTTCATTGGTTTCGTAAGCGATAGGGAAAAATCGCGAGGTTTTGGTCCAAAGGCAACTCCTCCATGCACAAAAATGGGAGCTCTGATGCTGCCGTGCCGAGCCCTACCGGTCCCTTTCTGCCGGTATATCTTTCTTGTGGACCCCGCAACTTCTCCTCTTGTTTTTGTAGAAACCGTTCCTTGTCTTTGATTTGCCAGATAAACCCGCACCGCTTGGGCAAGAAGAATATTGTTTTCTTGTACGCCAAAGATTTCTTTTGGAAGATCTATGGTTTTTTTCAATGCTCCTTTTGTGTCAAAAACCTTAGCAACAAGACCCTTGTCTAATTTTTTACGCGGCATGTACTACCTCCTTTTCTTCAAAAAGCGGAACAAATTTTTTATTTTCCGACTTCTTTTCAACAACAACAGCGCTTCCTGCAAATCCCGACACAAGCCCTTTTATGAGAATCTGTCTGTCTCCTACCTCAACTACCTCCAGATTGCGAACGGTTACCGTATCTACTCCCATGCGACCTGCCATCCGCTTTCCTTTGTATACTCTTCCGGGAGTCGTGGTTTGTCCAATGGATCCGGGAGCGCGTTCTCTGTCTGATTGACCATGAGTTCGCGGACCTCCCTTAAAATGATGCCTTTTAACAACGCCCGCGAATCCCTTTCCTTTTGATATTCCAATAACATCCACTATGTCTCCCGCTTTAAAAACATCCAGAGCTCTAAGAGAGGCTCCCATCTCCGGTAGCGTAAGAGAATCTTCTGTAATGCGAACTTCCTTAAGAAAGCGGGGAATTACTGCAAGATGTGCTTTTTTAGCGTGTCCTAACAGGGCTTTTGAACCTTTTTTTCTTTTACCCATGCCAAGCTGAACAGCGCTATATCCATCTTTGTTTTTGGTCTTTGTTTGCACCACAAAATTTCCCGATACCTCAATAACGGTAACGGGAATTCTGGTTCCGTCCGCCAAAAATCTTTGTGCCTGGCTTTTTTTTTGACCAATCAACGCATTCATATACAAACAAAAAGGGTAGCCTATCCTAGCTACCCACATTTAGAGTCCTAAGCCAAAGTTAGACTATTATCACCTCCATTTTTGATGCTCCAATTATACTATACGCAGCCATGAAAGTAAATCCTTCTTGCCTACTACATTTTAATTTCAATATTTACTCCTGCCGGAAGCTCCAAGTGAGTTAGGCTATCTATGGTTTTTTCCGTTGGCGAAATAATATCAATAAGCCTTTTATGCACTCGTATTTCAAAATGATCTCGCGCGTCTTTTTCAATAAATGGCGACCTATTAATAGCGTATACGCTTCTATCGGTAGGCAAGGGGATGGGACCCACTACTTTTGCCCCGGTTCTTATCGCCGTATCCAAAATCTGCTGACAACACGAATCAATTACTCGTGCGTCATAGCTTTTTAAACGTACTCTAATTCTTCCTCTTGGCATAAACGCATGTTTTACACGAAAAAGGCTATATGCTAATAGCCTTTACTATGTGCATTATGTCCATGGCTTAGGCAATGATCTTACTGATAACACCTGCGCCTACTGTTTTACTACCTTCTCTGACTGCAAATCGAAGCCCTTCTTCAAGAGCAACCGGAACAATAAGTTTTACATTCATCTTGGTGCTGTCTCCCGGCATTACCATTTCTACTCCTTTAGGAAGATTAACTTCTGCGGTTACATCGGTTGTTCGGATATAGAACTGAGGCCTATATCCCGTAAAAAATGGTGTATGCCGACCTCCTTCTTCTTTGGTAAGAATGTATGCCTCTGCCTCAAATTCCTTATGAGGAGTAATCGTTCCCGGCTTTGCAATTACTTGACCTCTTTCAACATCCGCTTTTTCGACTCCTCGCAGAAGAAGACCCATATTGTCTCCCGCTTGCCCCTCATCGAGCTGTTTTCTAAACATCTCAACCCCTGTTACAACAGTTGTTTTTGTGTCTTTAATTCCAACGATCTCAACTGTTTCGTTCACTTTTATTCTCCCTCTTTCAGCTCTTCCCGTTACCACGGTTCCACGCCCTTTGATAGAGAAAACGTCCTCTATTGGCATAAGGAATGGTTTTTCTACGTCTCGGACAGGAGTAGGTACAGACGTATCTACCGCTTCCATAAGAGCCATTATTTGTTTCTCTGCCTCAGCATCTCCCTCAAGCGCCTTTAGGGCCGATCCGCGAATAATAGGAACATCCTTGCCGGGATATTGGTATTTGGTAAGAAGTTCTCGAACCTCCATTTCTACAAGCTCAAGAAGTTCTTGATCTTGTACTATATCCACTTTATTAAGAAAAACCACAATTGCGGGGACTCCCACTTGTCGCGCAAGTAAAATATGCTCCCGAGTCTGTGGCATGGGTCCGTCGGGAGCTGAAACTACTAAAATGGCGCCATCCATCTGTGCGGCGCCGGTAATCATGTTCTTAATATAATCTGCATGTCCTGGAGCATCAATGTGCGCATAATGTCGCTTTTCTGTCTCATATTCGATGTGGGTAATGTTGATGGTGACCCCTCTTGCTTTTTCTTCCGGAGCGTTATCAATATCTTCGTATTTCTTAGCCTCTGCCAGTCCTTTTTTAGAGAGAACCGCAGAGATGGCTGCTGTTAGCGTGGTCTTTCCATGATCAACGTGCCCTATGGTTCCAATGTTGACGTGCGGTTTTGTTCTCTTAAACTTTGTATCTGCCATATGTTTGAACTAAAAATGAATCCTTCTTTCAAAGGATAATGAAAGTATACCCTATTTTTTATTTCCCGTCAACCCCCTATTTTTTCGTCACGGCGCGACCTCTTCCCA
>Ga0155447_104_pt1 | contig 22894 bp, 21 predicted proteins | sample RifCSPhighO2_02_FD_111895 | JGI IMG/M metagenome (GOLD analysis project Ga0155447, IMG submission 111895) | Candidatus Levybacteria bacterium RIFCSPHIGHO2_02_FULL_42_12 | reverse complement strand
CGGAGTATAATCTCTCAGTTGAAATCTCGCTTTGATAAAGTCTGACTCGCCTCTCCAAAAATAATCTGGATTTTCAGCAACAATTACAGAGAGCGATTTCGCTTCAATAGATAAAAAAACAAATCCTTTTGCCAAAAGCGCTTCTCTCTCTGAAGGCAAAGGTTCACGAACCTTGGTTAATAAATCAAAAGTTGCTTGAATTCTTTGAAGACGATCCGGCAGGGCTCTCTCCGGAGCAACTTCTTGAGCTTTTCCTGTCGTTCCTGGGAAATCTATGTCTTTGCCATGTCCCCTGTGTATATATTCCCTGCGTATATCCCTAATCCTATCTGCCAAACTTCCCTGGCCTCTCCTTCTTAATTGTCCTTCTACATACTGCATCGCCATAATCGCAACATTATATCAAACTATAAGTTATTTATCAAATCGCCGCTATAGCAATCCAAGCTGCTCTTCTTTTGATTTCTCCTCTTGCTTCTCCTCTCTTTCTGGTTCTTTATCCTTAAAAGCTCTTTTCAATAAACTCCTGAATCCAAGATCTTGAAAGGTTTTTTGAAGTACTCCTTTGTCCATGTTTGCCAACAAACAGGAAGAAAACGTAAATGAAACAGGCACATCGACCACAATGGTGGCAAGCTTTTTGGCAAGAGCAGCTTGCTCCGCGTCTATTGCCAGACGGGTTGCGATTTTCTCAGGAAGCTTGTCAAGGTGTTTGTACAAATTCTCAAACGAACCATATTGCCGCAGCAGTTCTCCTGCGGTTTTAGGCCCAATTCCGGAAACTCCCGGATAGTTATCGGACGCATCGCCCACAAGCGCTTTATAATCAATTACCTGCGCGGGCTTGATGCCAAGCTTTTCTTCAACAGCCAACCCATCATACATAGCCGTTTTGGTAATTCCGGTAATCGGCGCGAGAACCTTGACGTGATTATTCACCAATTGAAGCATATCCCGATCAGAAGAGACGATAATTATTTCTATATTTTGAGATTTGAAGGACATAGACTGAAAGGCAAGCGTCCCGATAATGTCGTCCGCTTCATATCCATCCATCTCAAAAACCGATACATGAATTGCTTTGAGGATATCGTGAGTAATGGCAATTTGAGGAATAAACTCATCAGATGTTTTTGGCCGCTTTGCCTGGTACCCCACGTACAACGCTTTTCTGAACGTGGGCTTTGGCCTATCAAAGCAGACGGCAATATAAGAAGGCTTGAGATCTTCAAGAATCTTAAGAAACATGGAAAAAAATCCATAGACCGCGTTTACGATAGCTCCGTCTTTACTGGTTAGAGGCGGAAGCGCGTGAAACGCTCGGTGTAAAATCGCGTTCCCGTCAATTAAGACAAACCTGTCCATGGATGTATTATAGAGGTTTTTTCTGTCCGATGAGCTTGAGAAAATCTTCTTGCTCTATGGTTTCTTTTTTAAGAAGCGCTTCTGCCAAAAGATTAAGTTTTTTGCGAAGCTTGCCAAGAGTTGCAAGAGCAGATTTGTACGCCTCATCGGTAATTCTCTGTACTTCTCTGTCAATTTTTGCCGCCATTTCAGAAGATACCGATTGGCGTTCATAAAAGAGGTGGTGATCTCCGTCAAGATTAATAGGTCCCAAATCGCTCATGCCGTACTCAACCACCATCATGCGGACAAGCTGAGTTGCCTTAGCAATGTCATCGGCAGCACCGGTGGTCATTTCATTAAACACCAGTTTTTCCGCGGCGCGCCCTCCCAGCATAACCACCACCTCTTCGGTAAGATGCGTTTTTGTTTCATGCACGCGCTCTGTTGGCTCCATCATAGTATGTCCCAAAGAAAGACCGCGGCTCACAATAGAAATCCTATGCACTGGATCCACATGAGGCATAGACCAGGAAACCAGCGCGTGCCCTGCTTCATGGTACGCGGTCATTTTTCTGTCCTCGTCGCTTTGGAGCCGTTTCTTCTCCGGCCCCAGTTTTACCTTGGTTGCCGCCTCTTCAATGTCCTTCATGTCTATTGATGTCTTGTTAAGCCGTGCTGCCAAAATTGCCGCTTCATTGAGCATATTCTCAAGATCGGCTCCCGAAAACCCAACGGTCCGCTTTGCTGCTTTTTCCCAATCAACTTCTTTTACAAACGGCTTTCCTTTGGCATGAATTGCGAGAATAGCCTTTCTTCCGTTTACATCCGGCATGTCTAGGCTAACGCGCCGGTCAAACCGTCCGGGGCGAATCAGCGCCGGATCCAACACGTCGGGACGGTTAGTTGCCGCGATAACCACAATGTTCTCATTCGGCGTAAATCCATCCATCTCCACCAAAATCTGATTGAGCGTTTGCTCCCGTTCATCATGTCCACCCATAATACCAAAGCCCCGTTGCCTGCCAATTGCGTCAACCTCATCAATAAAAATGATCGCGGGTTGAGATTTCTTGGCGGTTTGAAATAAGTCACGAACTCTGCTCGCCCCAACTCCTACCAACATTTCCATAAACTCTGATCCTGCCATAGAGAAAAAGGGCACACTTGCTTCCCCCGCTGTTGCCCGCGCTAAAAGCGTTTTCCCCGTTCCCGAGGGACCTATCATGAGAACGCCCTTGGGAGTACGCGCTCCCACTGCCTTATATTTGCCGGGATGCTTGAGGAAATCAACAATTTCGGTAAGCTCTTGCTTTGCCTCGTCCACGCCTGCTACATCGTTAAAGGTAATCCGCGGCGTATCCTTGCTAAAGAGTTTTGCCCGAGACTGCCCAAAGGAAAAAATGCTTTCTTGAGCACCCCTTGCTTGCCGAAAAATAAAGTAGAAAAACGCGACCATAAGAAGAATGGGAAGAACCGAAGACACAATTCCAACCAGTGTGGCAATGCTTGACTCGTCTTTAACGACAACTTTTGTCTTTTCCAAAGATACCCCCGCGTCTTTAAACAGTTCATACACGTTTGAACCGGGTTCTTTATATGTTTCTACCACACCTTGTTTGGAAGTTACGGTAAGCTTACTATCAACAACTACAATTTCTTTTACCTCTCCTTTCTTTACCTGAGCGATAATCTCGGATAGAGGAACTTTTTCTTTGCGTTCCTCAAAGGGCGCGGTCAGCCCCGCAAAGAGGAAAATACTAAAAAGCACTAAAAACCCATAGAGCACCACGTTCTTCCATGAAGTGTTGAACCTAAACTTGACTATTTTTTTTCTCGCGTTGCGGGGTTTTGAAGCCATATGCTTTGGGAGTATAGCATAAAATATTCAATCTAGCCAGCGCTTATTACTTTTATTTTGCACTCAGATACGGTATAATTATAGGCCTATGAGTCTTGAGAGACGTGGATCAAGAAAAACAAGAAGAGAAAGACAGAATGCACAACAACGTAGTAAGTTAATTAAACGTCAACTACTAATAGGAAGTATTGCAGCTGCTGGATTATCAATCGCGGTCTTGTTAATAAAAAGATCGTCTCTTCTTGATAACAAGCTTGAGGAGGCAATGGAAGGAAAGCCAACTCCCACTCCTATTTCCCCCACGGAACAGGTGCATCCTAACCTATTAATCATTGAGCAAGAAGTAAATCTGTTAGGAATTAAACCAAGTCAAAAAGAACAACAACTTTGGACAACAAAAGGATACGTCCGTTCTCCCCAAAAACTACCAATAAACGAAGCGACCATCAAGGAAGCTCAAAGTCGCGTAGCCACAACGCTCGCTCTTATGCAGCAATCAGAAAATCCATATTTCAAAGATGCTTCGCTCTTCCTGAAATCCCGTCTTCTATCAAAAAAAGTAAGTCATTCACTTTACCCAAAAAGTAAAGTTTCTAAAGACGGGAGACTAAGCATGAGAACTCAGGCTATGATAACAAATAACGAATTGGAAGTCCACATAGCTATTGCTATTGAAGAAGTCCTAAATGAATCAGACTCTGTTACGCTCGCTTCTCAATTAACACATGAGATTGAACACGTACGAAATACGCTTTCTTACTTAGAATCGTTCCCCTCTCTTTCTCCGGAAGAACGGGTAGGAAAAGAAGTGCAAAGACGCCAAGACTCAATACAACACATTGAAGAGGAGTCCCGAGGATATGGTAGAGGAGCTCAGGCATATATTTATCAGGCCGCTCTTCTTGGCTACCTTACTTCTGGAGGATCAATCGATGAGGAAAGAGCTGTTGCGTTTATTCGAGCAGGAAGCAATATTGACAGTCCTCAATGGAAACAATATGTTAGAGTTGATATACTACGCCTTCCAATTCCTATTCCAACCCCATCTTTTTCCTAACTTCTTTCATGGTCTCCTCCGCCATTTTTTGACACTCTCTAATGCTTTCTTCTATGACTGACTCAACAAGTTTTGGGTTTGCCTCAAATTCTTTTCGTCTTGCTTGGAACGGCGCGAGTTCTTTATAAATTGCCTGTGAAAGCTCTTCTTTGAGGTCTGCGTAACGAATGGTTCCTTGTCTATAATCATGGGTATATTTTGTGTTCGTTTTGTTGTCTGCGAATAACTCTAACAGCTTAAATAAGTTAGCTACTCCTCCCTCTTTGGGAATTTCTCCCCCCTTGGTTCCACTGTCGGTTGGAGCAGCTCTCAAGCGTTTTCGTATGGTTTCAAGATCATCCGTCAGGGTAATATAGCTTCCCTCAACCGATTTACTCATCTTTCCTGTTCCACTCAAGGATGGAACATGTTCCCCGTTTGTTTTGAAGCGAACCGGCTCTGGGAAGGTCAAAGATCCTGAGCCTGTCGAAGGATACATCGAATTAAACTTGCGCGCGATCTCTCGCGTGACTTCCAAATGCGGCTCTTGATCAATTCCAACCGGAACAAGCTCTCCTTTATAGAGCAAAATGTCAGCAGTCATTAACACGGGGTAATACAAGAGTCCCATGTTAACGTACTTTGGATACTGCGCTTTTTTCTCTTTATAGGTTGGCAAATCCTCAAGTCGTGATACTGGGTAGATCGTAGAAAATAAATACGCAAGCTCTGTATGTTGAGGCACCTGCGATTGAATCTCTAAAAGACATTTTTTAGGATCCAATCCCGCGGCAAGGTAATCCAACACAATTTCTTGAATAGAACCCTGCAATACAGAGGGATCATAAGGAACCGTAATAGTATGCAGATCAACCACGGAAAAAATGCAGTCATAGGAATCCTGCAGCGCTAACATTCCTTTTACTGCCCCCAGATAATTGCCCAAATGCAGTCTCCCCGTTGCACGGATGCCAGAATAAACTCGCTTCTTCATATCAACTCTTTCAAATTATACCTCATATATATCTAGAAACAATGGTTTTTTGAATATATCCCTTTGAGAAATACTAGCAAACAACATCTTTTTTAAGTAATCAGCAATGAACCCATTATATTTTATAATGGTTAAGATAGGCAAATATTTAAATCCTCGTAATACTTTACGACAGAATTTACTTCCACAAAAACACTGTGTAATAGAAATAGATATGTATTCTGTAGTTTCATAATCCCATGTAATTTCTTCGCCGTTTTGTATGTCTTTTAACGCAATAAAATTGTATCCTCCTAATGAATTATTTTGTATTCCCGTGTTTGGCTCACAGGAATGATTTATGCTCCGTGCTATACTATCTAACTGAACGTGTGTATTCTCTTCTACTTGAAAAGAATGCAACGTACGCTTTTCTACTCTCTTAATTCTTTTGCCGCAAACAACTATCTCGCCCTTTCTAAAATTTCGATTCGCAAATACTCCATTACCTTTATTTGATGTCTTACTAATAGTTACTTCAGCTATTTTCATAATATATTTACTCCTCCACTCAAAGAACCAGAACCTTTTAGGTAAAAAACAGGCAATTTAACGCTTCGAGGAAGATTATATGCTCGAGTCGAAGTTGCAGACTCTGCCGCAATAATAACTCCTGAGTTTCCAAAAGCTTGCCCGAGCGTTGCGTATTCTGCAAGATTTTGTACTGTCTGGATTCTATTTCCAGCTTCATCGAGACCTAATCTGTCTTTATTTATCGAAAGGCTCGCTACATGAAGTTGATCTACTAACTTTTTTCCTTGATTACTTGTTTCAAAAAAATCATGAACCTGTTGATATACTTCTTCAGGATTAATTCCTTGATTACGAAAAAAATCTGTCATGGGAATAGTTGAGTACTTCCCAAAAATTCCATCTTTTTTCCCATCTTGCAATTCCAAGAGTTTTTCATCAGTTCTTGCAAACGTAGAGGCAAAGCATAGCTTAATATCTTCTTGAGTTAGTTTCCTACCATAGGTATCACGAGCATCAATCTCGGTTTCTAAACCCCAGTTAGCAAAGATAAGAACACCAGTATAAGGCACCTTATTTCTGGCAAATGCAGATAATAATGGCGCAGACTCTCTGAAAAACTTTTTGGCAATAAAACTTACATCACCACCTAAGGATTGAAAGTCATATCTACCCGAAGAGTCTCTCCCCCAATCTGGACAAAAAGGCGTAAAAAGTGGAATCGGCTCGTGGGTTAAATAAGCTTCCAACACCTGTCGAGCCAGAGATTGTAACTCATCGCCATTTCCAGGTAGAATAATCCGATCCTTTAAATCAGCTATATCTAGGAGAAATTTTCCTAAAGATTGTAACGCTTTTCGTACTTCTGTATCTATCATAATTTTTTCACTTTTCCGCATATCTATAACTACTGACTCCGGCCTTGAAAGAGCAATTCCATTAAGCATTCGAGCAACACGTAGCTCTCTTTGATATATATATTTATTTTGCACCTCTTCATATCCATATCTACCGTTGTTTGGGAACATCAATTCAAATACGCCAAACCGACCCCCGGACTTCCACTAATCCAGAGGCTTCCTTCCCATTACCGATTGTTTGTTCTTTACCCATATATTTCCTTTAACTCCTTTCTCGTCTCAGATATTTATTTTTCTTTCTTTTCAGGCACAAAAAACCTCCCTGGTCGGGAGGTTAAACTTATTTCTGCTTTGCTTATTTAAACCACAAGAAACATAACCTCCCCATCGGGAAGGTCTTGCCAATTACTTATATTTTTATTCTTTTTATTTTTCATATTAAATATTTTGAAATCTTCCTTTTTGTAATTCTCTAGATCCCCGCGTAACCGTTGCAATACCGACATGTAATTTTTCTGCAATGTCGTGTTGAGAAACTCCTTTTTTAAGCAATTTTACAATCGCTAGTCTATTTGGAATTTCCAGCAGCTCTTTGGGCGTTAAAATCCCCTGTAAAAAATCGTACATTCCTTCTTGTGTCTGAGTTTTTAACAAAACCTCAATCAAACCCAAAAGCTCTTTATGTACTCTCATCATACTAGTATACTATTTTACTCGTGTTTTGTCAAGTACCTGTATCGGATCCTAGACAAATCTTAAATCGAAACATAAAAGGGAGCATGTCCATGCTCAAGGCAACTGAAAGTTGACACACAACGACTTTCACTTAACGAGCGGCTCCTGAGTCATGCGGCATGCGACCGTTTTAATCCGTTTACTTCTTTTTTGAATTGCTCTCCGCGGTCTTTGTAATTTTTGAACATGTCAAAACTGGCACAGGCAGGAGATAATAACACCACATCCCCCTCTTTTACCATATCCGAGGCAACCCGCACAATTTCTTTCATGCTACTACACCCTTCAACTATTCTAAACGCTAAATGCTGATTGCTAAACGCTGATTTTATCCGTTCCCATTCAACCCCTATTCCAATAATTGCCCTGATATTTTTTGCTTTGTAAATTACCTCTCCAAGCTTGGTAAAATCGCTATTTTTGCTTGATCCTCCTAGGATGAGAATTTTTGGCGCATCAAACGCCTCAATTGCGGCGATCGCGGTTTCGGGCGTTGTGGAAAATGAATCATCGTAATACCTGACTCCGTTTATTTCACCGGCAAGCTCTAATCGATGAGGAAGTCCTTGAAATGTCTTCAAAACCAATGTGATTGACTGCTTAGAAACGGAAGCGCACAGTGCCGCCATCACCGCCGCACACGCATTTTCTAAGTTATGCCTTCCAGGCAAAAGAATATCTTTTATTTTTATAATCTTCTCGTTAAATAGCGCGCGGGGAGCTTTGGCATGAGGCGCACTCTTGAATAGTGAATTTTCAGAATCATGTTTAGAAAGCTTCGCTCGTGCAAGGCTAAAGCCTTGATCTAAGTTTGAGTTAGAAGAGTCGCCGAACTGACGAAGCGACCTCAACGCGCTCCTAATCACAATCTTTCCATTCTTCACAAAACACCCACTCTCAACCTCTCCTTCCCTGCTCACCTGAAACACCGTTGCTTCTGTATGGATATCCGATCCACGGCTTGCGGGATAATCTTTGTTGATGACGGAAAAATCCTTCTTTGTCTGAAAACGAATCAGGTTTTGTTTTGCATGTACATATTCATTGGTATCCGCGTGATAATCAAGGTGTTCGCTGGTTATCATGAGGACAACCGCAATATGAGGGCTCCGAGTCAAATCGAGGAGTTGAAAACTGGACAATTCAAGCACTACTACACTCTGACTACTTAATGTATCCAAAAAATCTAGAGGAGGCTTTCCAATATTTCCCCCCAAATACGCATCCAGAAGGTCTTTTTTAAGCATTTCATAAATGAGAGTCGCAGTCGTCCCTTTTCCCTTTGTCCCGGTAACTCCGATGATTTTTGACGGACACAGGTCAAAAAAAAGTTTTGTTTGAGAGGTAATTATTGCCTTTGAACCCTTAGAGAGAACTTGTTCAATTACTGATCGCTTCACTCCCGCCGAACGAACAATAATGTCATATTGATCAAGGTTTTTGAGGTAGTTTTTATTATCCTTTTGATCCAGGAGAGTAACCTTCGCGCCATGCTTCCTCAACCATTTCGCACTCGACTTCCCCTCTACCCCAACCCCAATTACTGCGATTTTTTTACTCTTAAATCTTAACTCATAATTCATAAATCTATCTTTCTGACTGGCTTATTATACCCTATTGAGGCTAAAATTTCCGAAAACCGCTCCGTTTTCCCAGTGGTATAAAACTCATGCCAAGGTTTATTTGAAAGATTGGCACGCTGAATTCTCCCTTGTAAAACTCTCTTTACTTGCCTACCAATGGCTTCTCCGGAATCCAAAACGAGCACTTTTGAACCTAAAATTTTTTGAATTTGGTCTCTAATCAGCGGAAAATGCGAACACCCAAGCGCTAACACATCAACTCCGGCATCTTTGAACGGCTGAATCTTTACTTCGATTATTCGAATAATCGAAGTGTTATTCTCTCCCTCTTCTATTAGTGGCACAAGTTTGTTGGTGCCGAAGTTGATAACTTCACAATTACCTGCGAAACGTTCAATCAAGTCTTTTTGATACTTGCTTTTCGCGGTTCTAGTGGTCGAGAGAATGCCGATCTTGCAATTTTTTGTCTGTTCAGCCGCCGTTTTTACTACCGGCACCGCCCCGACAATGGGAACCTTTGGAAACTCATCCCTAAGTGTATCCAAGCATGACACTGTTATGGTGTTACAAGCCAGTACAATTAATTTGCATTGTTTTTCAAGAAGAAATTGAACAAGTCGCCGGACTAATCTATAAATTTCTTCCCTCGGACGGGATCCGTAGGGACAATTCTTAGAGTCTGCGATATAAACGGTGGATTCGTGAGGCAAAAGGTTTACTATTTCTTTCCAGATTGTGAGCCCGCCAATCCCCGAATCCAAAACCCCAATCGGTTGATTGTTTTTCTTTGTCATGCTGGATTTAGTTCAGTATCTCGTTCTCATTGGGTAAGACTTGATATCCTGAAACCCTTCGGCCTCGCTCAGGGCGGGCAAGTTCAGGATGACATGAGGATAAGACGAATGTGTTGCGGGGCTGGGAGTTGCGCCCAGCCTATGAGATTATGCAATCTGTTTCTCTGGTTACCCAGAGTGTCGGACTATATCTTATCCCGATTCAATCGGAACCTCAGCGTGTAGTCTCTACGGAGTCCCAGATGAGCTCTGGGTTCCCTCGGTGTTGCCCTTTGTTCTGCATTGCAGAATTAGGATTCCACCGATATAGCCGAGTTCTCTTTCATTATTACTAGTGAAAGGGCCCAATGTGAGCCTCATGTGCACTGTACACTACCCCGCGCGTACTAATTATCTTAGCAGATAAACGCAAATTAGTCAATAATTGCACAATGATATTTAGTATAAATTTCTTATTGACATTGTGCAGTATAGCTTTCATAATAAATACATGAGATATCTTCAAGCCCAGAAAGAACTCGTCCGCCAGCTTAGGCACGATGGCTTAAGCTTAAATCAAATCTACACAAAAACCTCCATCCCCCGCACGACTATCCGCACATGGATTACAGATATTAAGTTATCGAAAAGCCAACTAAGTTTTCTTAATAATCATGTTCAGAAAGTTTTACAAGCCGGGAGAATAAAAGCCCAAAGAATTCAGAAAAAAAATAGGATTCGGAATGAGAAAAAGCTTCTGCTAAAAGGAAAGCAACAAATTGGGAAACTATCTCTTCGTGAATTTTTGCTTGCCGGAATTTCGCTCTACTGGGCAGAGGGATTTAAAAATAAACATGAACATCGTTTGGGATTTTGCAATTCTGATCCAATGATGATTAAATTTTATATTAAATGGTTACAGAAATGCCTTAAAGTACAAAAAGAAGATATTATTTTGCGTCTAACGCTCAATCGATCTTATAAACATAAAACTGAAGAAATTGAAAGATATTGGTCAGCTCTTATTGAAGTTCCTACAAGTCAATTTACAAAACCGTTTTATCAGAAAACTACATGGAAAAAAGAATTTGAGTCAGACAATTATCACGGCGTATTACGAATACACGTAAAAGGTAGTTTAAATTATTTATTAACAATGCGAGGTTGGATTGAAGGATTAAAATTTGGTACAATAAGCGATGACGCGCCAGGGTAGCTCAACGGCGGAGCAGGGTCTTCATAAGGCCACGGCTGTGGGTTCGAATCCCACCCCTGGTACTACTTTTCCCCATTCCCAAACAACAGCGTAAGCCACTGTTTCCACGCGGGGATTTGGTGTTTTTCTGCCGAAGGTGATGAAAGAGGGCTTGTTTGCGGAATAATAAGCTCTTGCTCATTCTCTTTTACCAAAAAAAGCTTGTCGCGCGCCTCTCGTTCAATAAATTGGAGGCTTTTTGCCTGTTTTAGTTTTTCCTGCAATTCTTTGTATCGCATCTTCTCTTCTCTTAACGCTATCTCTGCCTCTTTAAGTACGTCTTGCTTTTTCCACGAACCATACATAGAACGAACAAGATTAATAATAATGAGGATAGAGAGGATAAAAATGCCTAAGATAAACAGACGCCTCATGGAATATACGTATTGACTATCAACTACGCTCGTGATATTATAGGATAATTATATGCCGATACCGATCAAGGTTACCGATGCCCACGAACAATTCAAAAACTATCTTAAGAACAACAAGCACTCAACCTCAACCATTGTAGCATATGGCAAGGACATCGCCCAGCTGGTAAGTTTTCTTGAAGAGCTTCAAAAACACCACGTTCATGAAATAAATAAAGAAGATATTGAAGCTTTCTTGGGAAAGCTTACGCAGAATGGTTATACGCCAAAATCAATTTCGCGCAAGATTAACTCAACACGCACGTTTTACCGCTTTCTTAAGGTGAACGAATACGTAACAGATGACCCTTCTCTCTTGATTTCTCACCCTCACTACGAGCTTGCTCCCCCCCGCATTCTTACGCCTACCGAATATCGAGCATTGCGGGACGCGGCGCGAAATGACCCGCGCATGTTTTCCATTATTGAGATTCTTCTACAAACAGGCATTCGTATTGGAGAGCTTGCAAACCTTAGGCTTTCTGATTTGGGAAAAAATGAAATAACCATTCGCCCCTATGAAAAACACGAGGAGAGAAGAGTCCCTCTTAATAAATTCTCCAGAGAAGCGCTTGATCGCTATCTGACACATCGCCCAAAAAGCCAAAACGATCGGCTGTTTATCACCAAATCAGGACGCCCTTTTCTTGTTCGCAATATAAGAACCGCCATTGAGAGATACTTCCGATTGGCAGAGATCAAACATGCAAAGGTGAATGACCTGCGCCACACCTTTGTTGCGCACCACATCAAGCACGGCGTTTCACTTGTTCTTCTCTCTAAGGTGTTGGGGCATAAGAGGCTTTCCACCACTGAGCGCTATCTTGAGTTTGTTCCAGAACGGGGCAAAGAATCCACCACCCTCACAGAGCTATAAGTTTGTAGGCCCGGCAGGGATCGAACCTGCAACCCTCAAGATATAAGCTTGATGCTCCACCATTGAGCTACGGGCCTTTGCAGAATTATAGCAAAATCGAGATTAGGATACTATGATACAGGGATATTAATATCTATTCTCTTTTACAACCTTGCTCTCTGGGCGATTTCGGCCTCAATCACTTCAATAGGGCGGGCGTACTTGAGCCGGGACAGCTCGGTAATAAGCTCCGCAACCCTAGGATTAGCAAGTTTTTTCTCCTCTGTAAGATCCCGCGTTAAATCCATGGAGAACGGAGGAGACGGTTCACCATTGATGATTGTCTTTATGTACGTGTTAAATCGCTCAATATTAATAAGGTCTGCTTCGTTAAACGTTGGCTGAAACTCATGCTGCAGATAATTCGCGTCCGTCACTCCCACTCGAAACGCACATACAGTTCCCACGTTCCCAAAGATAGCATTCTTCACTTCTTCTTCCATCTGCCCAATAAACTGATTGGCAACAATAAGATTGAGGCGGTATTTGCGCGCTTCAGACAAAATCTGGGCGAAGTCAGGGGTTGCGAAATTTTGGAACTCGTCCACATACAAAAAGAAATCTCGCCGCTGTTCCCGCGCCATATCTTGCCTGCTCATGGCGGCAACCAGGATTTTGGGAATGAGCACAAGCCCTAGAAAACTTGAGTTTTCTTCCCCTATTTTTCCTTTTGAGAGATTGATTAATAGAATTTTTCCTTCATCCATTACCTCTCTAAATGAGAACGCGCTCTTTGATTGACCAATGATATTTCTGACCATTTTGTTGGTAACAAAACGTCCGAACTTAGAGACAATGTAATCCAAAACCTCCGATTTATGAAAGTCCGAGGTTTGGGCGATTTGGTCTGTCCAGTAGCGCCGGACTATTGGATCTTGTACCTTAGGAAGAAGCTCCTGCACGTAGGATGCGTCTGTAAGCACACGAACTACCTCAACAAAGGTATTGCCTTCCTCAGACATGACGGTCAACATGGCGTTTCTAATCGCGTGCTCAAATCGGGGACCAATGATTCCTGTTTGATGAGGATCAAATAGCTTATACATAAGCCCTATGATGGAGGACACCACGTAATGCTTTTGCTCTTCGGTCTGCGCTTCAAGCATATTGAGCCCCATGGGACGCTTGGTGTCTGAAGGATCAAACAAAATAACCTCTTCCGCTCTCTGGGAAGGAATCATAGGGAGAATATCATCAATAAGATCTCCGTGCGGATCAATGACCGCAACCCCTTGTCCCTCTCTAATATCCTGCATTATCATGCTTTTGAGAGATTCTGATTTTCCGGTACCGGTTTTCCCAATAATATACATGTGTCGCCTCCGATCATCCAAAGACATATATACCTGCTTTGAAAGTCCTCGAAACGTGCTTTTTCCTAAAAACAATCCTGATTGAGGAGTTTGGGCGGGCGCGGGAGCTCGCTTTGCCCTAATCCAGTGGATATGGGGAGTGACAACGCTTTTGTTGGGAAAATGAAAAATCGTCGCAAGCTCTTCGCTTGATAAAACAGCCGTCTGTCCCCGAACCGGCATATAGCGGTAGATAAAATCGTTCATAAACGCGCCCTTGAACCGGTGCTTGTTAGAGGTAAGCGCGTTAAATCCGTTAAACTGACTAAAGGCTGTTTTGATATTGCTTAAATGTGCCCTTGCTGCTTCCAGACTCGTTGAGGAAACAACTATTCGCACCACCACGTCAAACCCCTGTTTGGAAATTTTGTTTTCTATTGCTTCAAGCTCTTTAGGATCTGCTGAATATTTTGCAGTTTCCGGATTTGCCTCGGTTTTTTTGGTGCTTGAAACATGCAACCTGCCAATTTTTTTCCACTTGGAATCCGCCGGGCTTACCATAATCTGAATCGCCGCCCCTTCTCCCTCTGTCATCTTCGCAAGCGTTGAAGTAATTGCGGATAAGGGATCTACGGCAAGCTCTTTGTACACCTTGATGGGTAAATAATTCCTGTTTTTTAACTTAAGAGAGGCAAACGCAACCTTTCCCGTCTCTGAAAAAATATTGTACTCATTTCCAACAATTCTTCCTTTGTTTACAGCGTCTTCTTTTTCTTGAACAACGGTTATCTCCGCATCCGAGTACGAACCGTTTATTTGTTTTTCAACAAGATCTTGAAGTTTCCTGGGGGCATGGACGTAGAAACGGATATCTCCGGGTATACCCACAATTTCAAAAGAAAAGTGGGGTTGGGGTTTAAGAAATGAAAACCGACCGCCCAAGCGAAGAGAGGCAAGGCTTGCGAACATCTGTTCCGCCGCGTCAATCTTAATTTCGTTATCTCGCGGAAGAATAACTTGCAACAAAACCGAGCTTAAAGACTCCTCTTCCCGATGGCGGTATTTATACCACAGAAACACAAGATAGAAAACCGCCCATCCGAAAAGAATAATAATAAGCGCGCCAGACGCTCCCAAAAGAACCGCGACAAAAAGTGAGGTAAGGTATTCAGGAGAAAAAATCTCACTTGTCATAGGCACTACACACCCTTTTGGGAAGGCTCCATTCGTTTAAATTGCTTAAGAATAAGCGTTGCCAGCCATACAATGGATTCGGTCACTTTCTTATGCGCTTTGAGGATAGCTGATGCTTTGATTGAACCTTGAGAAAGAATTACCAGTCCGGAAGGAGTAGTTGAATGCTGTGTTGATTCTTTGGCAAGCTCAATTCCTGCCTCTGCCGCTTTTGCGTCTGTTAAGATCGGGCTTTGGGTTTCATGTCTACCCTCCACTCCAAGCTCTTTTATCTCGGGAGGGACATCTGGCGCTGAATCAGAAGGAATAGGAAGTTCTCCAATTCCTAGCCGCTCTTTTTGGGTCGATGAAATAGGGTCGTTCATAGCTCCCCTCATCATAACACTGTCGTCTATCCGCACGCAACCGCGGTAGGGTTAGGGCACTCCCGGTTTTGACAGCGAGATAGCATCTTGTTGTACGGGCGCAGATTTTTTCTTCCGCACGATGGACAGGGAAACGAACGCTCTCCGTAATCATCGGATGATTCGCCGAACTCAACAACGCTAAAGCTTCCCTGCGATCCTACCGATCTTCCGCATCCTGTGGCAACTTCGCGAACCCTTTGGCTTTCAAGGCGTGTAAATTCATCAGGAAATGTTTCGTTGAAAACAAACGATGGTCGTCTGGAGCCTAACCCCGCAACCTCATCCGCCTTATTGAGAAGCGCGTCAAACGCCTTTCCAATCTTCTCTCTATCAAAAGGGTTCTGGGAAAGTATTGATAGGTAATGGTGAATATACGGAAGACACAGTTGTACAATTTCCTCAAACGCTTCTTGATCCATATACGCGTGTTCTTTGTGAAGAAATCTATGAACGTCCTTCGCGCTCTTTACTTCCCGCTCGGGTGAGATTCTAATGGGATTTGCCAAAAACGAAACATCGCTCGCTTGTTCAGAAAGATCATAAAAAGGGTAAAGCTGCTGTATCTTTTTGAGAGCCTCTTTTGCGCCCAACGCGCTGCTGTAACGGCTAACCTCAACCCCACCTTTTTCTTTTAACGTAAAGATATCATAGAAATTATGGGTATAAATGCTTCCCTCATTCCCTGGGGGAGATATTGAGAGAACCATGGTTCCAGCCCTCGTATGGGGATCGCAAAGAAGCTTTTGGATTTTTGCGAATCCTATAACCTCTGCTGTTTCGCGCGCCTGATCAGAGAGAGAGGATCCGTGAGCAGCACGATATTTTCTTCCCCGCTCAAACATCTCAAGAAGAGGTTCTCGTGTATGAAGTGATTTCATGACATGATCCTCAATAAGATCAACACGAGTACTAATGCCCGTATGAAATCGTTCCGAAAGAGCAGTTCGCAGATTAAACGAAACAGATGCGTTGAGGGCTTCTTTTTTATCCTGATACGTATTATCAAGCTCTAACAACGCTTGGTATTTTACCGCGTCAAACATGGTATCGTATTGAACGATTGGTCTTCCCATTTCTCGATGAGCAATCCCTCTTTCTTGAAACGCAACTCCCATATCTAAAATGTTTTATGTTTAATCCCGTTTTTCATATACTCCAGTGCTACGTAGCATCATACTTTGAGAGGTTTTCTCCAAAGGGCTTCTTTCTTCTTCTCTTTCCAATTTACATACCGCGCCATGGTGAACAGAAGGTCAGAGAGCCGATTAAGATATATGAGGATATTTGTATCGACCTTTTCTTTCTTGGACAATGCAACGGTCCACCGCTCTGCTCTCCTACACACGGTGCGTGCAAAATGAAGAAGTGATCCTCCCCTCCCCCCTCCGGGAAGAATAAAGTTTTGAAGCGGTGGTACGCTTGAAGTTAATTCGTCAATAAGTTTTTCAAATTCCCCCACTCGTTTTTCTAAATCTCTTATCGATTTTGAGGTCGGATTTGCTAATGCCGAACCAATCTCAAACAAATCATTTTGGATTTTTATCAATTCTTTTCTTATTGTTTTTTGCTTATTGTTTGTTACTGACAAAACTATTCCAATAGCACTATTTAACTCATCAATTGTCCCGTAAGACTCTACTCGAACATCGGACTTTGAAACTCTTTGCCCACCAAAAAGCGACGTTTCCCCCTTGTCTCCTGTTTTGGTATAGATTTTAACGTTGTGGTGAGCTTGCCGAACCATAAAAAATCCTCCTCACCCGAGAAGGATAAATTTTGATCCCTGCTCGGGGAAATTATGTATATATTGTTTTCTGGCTGTAACAGTACCGGCAGTGCCACGGACTTCCACCGTGATTACCAAATATACACTAACTTTTAAGATCCTGAAATAAATTCAGGATGACAAAAAGAAAACTCTTTTAACACGCGGAGTATCCGCAACTATAACATTTTTGGCAGCCCTCTTCGTATGCAAGGCTCCCGCCTCCACACTCCGGACAGATATCAAACAGATTTGTCGTGGAAGACATAGACGCTCCCTCAATCGTTAACTGCTGAATAAGAGTTTTTTCATCTTTCACGCTAGCCATCGACGAAGCCACCTCAGGCGTTTTCTGTTGCGTATATCCATTATTCACCCCATTAGCTACCTTCCCATTTTGCGTATCAAGCACCTGCGCAGGAAGAGTATCCTCCACAATACCGTTTACCCGAAATCCGCAGTACCTGGCAATAACCTTAGAAACTGCGTCTGGAAGAGAACGCACTTTGTTTTCTCCGAATCCAACGCTTCGGGATCCTCCCAAGCCGCTCAATTCAGAAACAATTTTTCTCATGCGCTCCCGCGCGGGAACGGGACTATTGAGGCGAAGAAAAATTGACATCATCCGTCCCAACGCATCTGCCATGGCGGCAACATCGGATCCTGATTTTCCATTGGTAATAAATACCTCAAACGGCTTTCCCTCATGATGGTTAATGGTGATATAGGTTCTGCCAACCGGGCTTTCAGACATATAGGTTGCTCCCTGCACTACTAATGGACGTGGAAGGAATGGAGTTTCTACCGTCTCATCTTTTTTCTCCTCTTTTTTCTCTTCAACTCTCTGCAACACTCCCAGGCGCGATCCGTCCCGCATATACGTAATGCCTTTGCAGCCTTCATCATATGCCATCATATATAATTTCTTCACGTCCTCAACCGTGTGGGCATTGGGTGCATTAACGGTTTTAGAAATAGAAGCGTCCACGTATTTTTGTACCACCGCCTGTATCTTGACGTGATCCTCCGGGGTAAGATCATTTGCCGCAACAAAGTAATCAGGGCGCTTCTCTGTGGGATAGACTCTCTTCCACTCGCCATAGAGAGAATGATACACAACCTGTTTTCCAAGCCGTCCATTATGCGTGTACTCAAACTCATACACGGGTTCAACACCGGAAGATGCTCCTGATAAAAGACTCGTTGTGCCGGTAGGGGCTGCCTGGAGAAGAACAGAGTTTCGGATCCCGTGTTTTTTCATCTTCTTTTTAATTTCCTCCGGAAGCTTTTTAATAAAGTACCCTTGGAGATGTTTTTCTCTGTTCATCTTAGGAAACGCTCCTTTTTCACGGGAAATGGCAATCGACTCATCATAGGCGGCATCCCGTATGGTTTTGTAGATTTTATCAATTACAGGAAGTGATTCCTCCGACCCATAACGCAAGTGCATTTTGATAAGAGCATCCGCAAGGCCTAATGTCCCCAACCCAATTCTTCGCTCTCCCAAAAGCTGCATTTGCTTAATCTGGGGATACACGTATTTGTCCGCGTCAACCACGTCATCTTGGAACCTGACCGCAATGCGTGCGTGCTCTGCTAATGCTTCATAATCAAGCTCGCCCGGCTTATCAAAAGTGTATCCTTGTCCCGACGAAGGAGGGGCTTTGACAAAGGCAGATAGATTGAGTGAGGCAAGATTGCAAACCCCCCAGCTTGGTAATCCCTCTTCACCGCAAGGATTTACGCAATTAATGGTATTCCAATACCAATTGTTGTACCATTTGTTATAACGCTCCATGAATACCAAACCGGGCTCGGCAGATCTCCACGCGGCAGTGCAAATAAGATCCCATAGATAGCGCGCCTTTACCGTCTTGAAAACTTTCACCTTTTTACCCAACTTCTTCCAGTGGTCCAACACGCCATCCCATTTTTCATCGTACTGCGGATCATCCATATCGGGAAACACCAAATCCCAATCCCTATCGTTTTTAACCGCATCCATAAACACATCCGACACACATACCGAAAGGTTAGCGCCATTAATGCGCGTTAAGTCCTGTTTGACCGTGATAAACTCTTCAATATCAGGATGCCAATCCCATAACATGAGCATGAGCGCTCCTCGACGACTTCCGCCCTGTTGGATAATATCTTTTGTTGCTAAAGAGTACATCTCCGCCCAGTTGCAGGGACCAGAAGAAAATCCATTCACTTTTTTCACCCGCGCGCCGCGGGGTCTTAGTGAGGAGATATTTACCCCTACCCCTCCGCCCCGGGCCATAATCTCAATCATGGCTTTGAGGTTATCCAAAATGCCGTCTCGGGAGTCGGGAGGAGAAGGAATTACAAAACAATTGTAAAAAGTTACCGCGTATCCGGTTCCCGCGCCCGCAAGCACCCTTCCGCCGGGAACAAACTTGAAATCCTCCATGGCGCTATAAAATTTCTCTTCCCATCCCTTGCGCACTTCCTTTTTTTCAACACTCGCAATGCCTTTTGCTACCCTTCTCCACATCTCCTCGGGAGTTTTTTCCACAGGACTTCCCTCTTTATCTTTTAAAGAATATCTGTCTAAAAATACTTTGAGTCGAATTCCGTCAAGGTGCATAATAGTTAGCCATTAGCATCTAGCGGTTAGTTCTTAACTAGAGGCTAAACGCTAGTTGCTAGACGCTTATTTAATAAGTTTTTGTACTTCTTTTTCAAAATCCTCTACGTCTACGAATCGGCGAAACACGCTTGAAAATCTTATGTAGGCAACTTTATCCAGCTTCTTTAATTTACTTGCCGCAAGCTGCCCGACTTTCTTGCTATCCAGCTCAACCGAATCTGCTCCGCGCAACTCCCGCTCTACTTCGGCAACAAGTTTTTCAATTGCATCAAGAGAAACCGTTGTCTTCTCCGACGCTTTCAAAAGTCCTGTTTTGAGCTTATCGCGGTCAAACTGCTCTCGTCTCCCATCTTTTTTAATCACAATAAGAAGTATGTTTTCTATCCGCTCGTACGTGGTAAAACGCTTCTCGCACTTTAGACACGATCTTCTTCTTCTAATGGTTTCCGAGTCCTCGCTGTCTCTTGTTTCAACAACTTCTGTATCGCGACTATCGCAGTATGGACATTTCATGAATGGAAAGTGCCAAAATCACTACTACTAGTGTCAAGACCAAGAATAAACCACTATATCTACCCTGTCAACTGGCAATTTCCATATCAAAAGAAGTCAACTTTATTTCCAGCCTCGGATTTGCGTTTTTCTCTTTTTACAAATAAGCAAGGGGTACAAAATGTTCTCTTATGGTTACGTCTTGTGAAAAATCCCGGATACAAAAAGAGCTCAAAGCTTTCCAAATGCGTTCTTAAACTTTGCTATGCGTTCTTGAAGAATAGTGAATTCTCCCCGAGAAGAAATGGGAATTCGCTTCAAAAGAAACACAAGAACCTCCTCATGCTTATTGAGCGAAAAAGATATCTTTTCCATCAAATACCTAACGTCCTTCCCTTCTTTCTCTGCGAAAGAAAGGGAAACAAGCGCTTTCTCAAAATAGTTTTGACCTTTTGATATGGTAGAAACGGCAAGTTGTTCTTTCTTTGTTCTTTTGGTCAGAAGGTATGCTCCGGCCTGCAATCTTTTATCCGCCTGCAAAATATAAAACTCTGTTCTTTTGGCAGGATCGGCAATCAAAAATTCTACAATCCTATCTCTGAGCATTTTAAGAGAATAGAGAGGGTTATCGGGAAGAAGACCCGGGTAGGGAAGTTCGTAATCCTCAGTTGCTAGCTTGGAAGGCGCAAGAGAGACGGACTGGGAAGAAAGAGGCTCTGATTGAGCTGCCACAAAGGGTGCTACAAGAAGAAATGAAAAAATGACTAAAAATGCAACAAAAAGTCTCATGTCTTACTCTTTTCTTGCGATAATATTAAGCCAATCGCTTTGAAGCGGCCGGTAGGGCTTTCTAAAAAGCCTGTCCCATTTTCGTCCGTCAAAATCGGATCCATAAAACTGGATATCTCTATACCCTGCGGCGTGCAACGCTTTTGTAACGCGCTCCTTGGTGGCATAGGCAAAAAGAGCGCTTCGTAATCCGTAAAACTCCCATTGCTTTCCGTCAAAATCAAAAATGGCGAATGTTTTAAGAATGGTTTTCCCTCCGTCTCTTGACGGATCGTAGTATTGCAAAAAGATATGTTCTGCATACTGACTTGCCGCATAGTCGGCGGAAACCACGTTAAAACTTACTAAACGATTAAGAGTTTTGAATATTTTTTCAAAGTTAGTAATTTGAAAAATCATCACCTTTGCGCCCGTAAGCAGTTTTTCTGTTTGTTTAATCACGTCCTCAAAATTATGAGGATTATGGGAAATGGTATTGCCCAAAAAGAGCGCTGCCTGGAATGGCTGATCCTTAAATGTCCCTTTTTCAATAAAATCTTCCAGTTCTCCTCCGTAAAATCGGATGCGCTCTGCAATCGGTTGAGAGAGAACAGCGAGCTTCTCCTTGGCTCTTCTTGTCATGGCTCTGCTTCGCTCAACCCCCACCACGGTATATCCCAGTTTTGCAAGAGCGATTGTATGCTCTCCTGATTCACACCCTATATCAATAATGCTTTTTACTTTATTCGCGCGGAATACCTTTACAAGATCTGGCATCTCAAGAGAAAGCCTGTTTTTCCAATCAACCGTACCGTAATACCGTTTTGAGAGCCAATCATTGTATTCCTCATTCTGTTGAAGCTCAAGCTTGTTCCCCACAACCGCCCTAAAGATATCGCTTTTAGAAAGGATGCCAACCAATTCTTCATCTTCATTTACCACAGGAAGGCGGCCTACCTTATGAATAAACATAAGGGATTGCGCGCGCAGAAGAGGCGTGTTTGGGTTCACCGTCACAAGACTTTCGCTCATGATCTCAAGCGCTTTTTTTTCAAAAATTTCAGACGCTTTTTCTTCCATTGCTTCAAAATCTGTTGCATTCAGGGGATCTTCCACGTACTCTTGAATTGAGGGATAGAATTGGGCTAGAATGTCTCGCTCGGTAATAAATCCAACCAATTTTTTATCTTCACATACCGGAACGCCGTTAATGCCTCTTCCAAAGATGAGCCGCGCCACATCCTGAACTGATGAATCAGGGAACACAACGTCAACCCGTTTTGACATGTAATCGTTAACTTTCATATTAGTGTTTTTTTATCTTTTTGGGTCTCTGTTTTACAATCTCTTCAAATATCTTTGAAAGAAATGGATCTCGCATATAATGGATGCGTACGCCTTCAAAAAACTCTTCAAGATCTTTGCCTTGTTCTTCTTCATACTCAAGCGCCTGAAAAATCATCTCAAGCTTATCAAATTGCCAAAAAATTTTTGCTTCTGGTGTTGTTCGACCGATCATTTCGTGATAGAGCTCGTCATATTCATCTGCTCCATCAATGGTAGAAAATATTTTTTGAACTCCCTCGTGTTCTTTTTTCTCTTTCTCGTCCCTTTTTTTTATGTCAATAATTTCTCCCCGTTGTGTCACAATATCTCCGGTAATTACTTCTCCCAGGTCATGCAAAAGCGCCATTTTTATAAGCTTCTCTTTATTAAGAGGAATTCCTAAGTTATCCGAAAGCACCATTGCCATAACGCCAACTCTAAATGAATGTTCTGCAACGGATTCCGGGTCTTTTACTTTTTCATTGACCCAACCGGTTCTCAAGAGGCGCTTGGACTTTCCTACTTCCTTGAAGAAGGCTACGTAGTCTATTTTTTTTTGAGCCATAAGCCTGCCCTACTCTAGCACGAAATGATAAGGATTGCAATAATTTTTTTTATCCAGCACCTTTTCAAAACCCCCGAGTCTGACTCGGTGGATTAGTATCATTATTTTTTTCGCGCGAGTCAATCCCGCACCGATTCGGTGCGTGGATCAATACTCCGTGAAAAAAAGGTGCTGGATTTATCTTATTTCTT
>Ga0155447_118_pt1 | contig 24306 bp, 20 predicted proteins | sample RifCSPhighO2_02_FD_111895 | JGI IMG/M metagenome (GOLD analysis project Ga0155447, IMG submission 111895) | Candidatus Levybacteria bacterium RIFCSPHIGHO2_02_FULL_42_12 | reverse complement strand
ACACACTTTTTCTTGCTTGTCAATAAAGCTATGACGTTATTACTGGATTGATGAAACGAGTCCGTAAATGGGTGTTATGATTGCGATAATCAAAAACGCAACGCCTATTCCCAAAACAACAAGAATAAACGGCTCAAGAAGGGTAGTGAGATTTTTTACCGTCTGGTCAACTTCCCGTTCAAAATAGTCGGACGCGCGCAAAAGCGACTCATCAAGCTTGCCTGTTTGCTCACCGATCTTTGCCATGGCAACCAAAATGGGAGGATACAGATAAGGAGACAGTGCCATTGCCTCTCCCACGGATACTCCTTTTGCCACCTGTTGAGAAATAACCGAGATTGACGACCGATACAGAATGTTTGAGGAAGTTTCCGCGGTCTTGCGAAGCGATTCAACAATGGACGTCCCGCTTCCCACCATGAGCCCAAATGTTCTGGAAAATTCCGTAAGAATCGTCTGCCGAATCAATTTCCCAAATATCGGTATAACAAGAGAAAGCTTGTCAATGGCATATTTTCCCCCTTCAGTTTGATACCAGCGCTTCAAAAACGAAACGCCAATAACCAGTATTCCCACAACAAAGGGCCACCCGAGAATAAAGAAACGCGACGTCCCAATCACTATTTTAGTAACAAAAGGAAGCTCAACATTTAAGCTTACATACAAACTGGAAAGCTGAGGAATCACAAATATCATCATTGCAAACAAAACCGCAATCATCATAACCACGATAACGGCAGGGTACACAAGAGCTGATCTGATGGTGTTTTTTAGGCGCTGTTCTTTTTCCAAATTTTCCGCAAGCCTTACGAGAACCTTTTCTAAAAGCCCTGATGCTTCTGCTGCCTTGATGAGAGAGACGTACACGGGGAAAAATACGTTTGGATATTTGGCAAGTCCGGCAGAAAAGGGCTTTCCATCCTCAATATCCGCGACAATCCCGTCAATTACCTCCATCATGGAGGTATTTTCCGTCTGTTCTTTTAATATCCGCAATGCCTCAATAAGCGTGAGCCCAGAGGTAAGAACGGAGGCAAGCTGTCTGGTAAAAAACACAACGTCCGCAAATTTTGGTTTGCTAGCGTACGCCTGGATTTTTGCAAAACCCCCTTCTTTGAGCCGTGCTATTCTCACTGGATACAGATTTTTGCTTCGTAAATACACCGCCGCCTGACTCGTGTCTTTTGCCTCAATAAGCCCTTCTACTTTTTTTCCGTCGGTTATTGAAACAGCAGTGTAGGAAAGCTTCATAAGCGGGAACCAAGAAGGCGCATGAGCTCTTCTTCATGAAGCGCGTAATTGCGAGCCACCTCTACGTTCACTTGTCCGTTGTTTACCAACTGGGCAAGCGCCTCGTCTATGGGGATCATGCCTGCTTGTTGCGAAGTCTGGATAATAGAGTCTATCATGTGGATTTTTCCTTCCCGTATATTGTTTGCCACCGCCGGAGTCCCCAAAAGAACCTCAACCGCCGGAATTCGTCCTCCTTCAATTCTGGGCAAAAGACGCTGAGAAATAATTCCTTTAAGAGTTGCGGCAAGCTGAAGCCTGATTTGGCTTTGCTGATGAGGAGGAAACGAATCAACAATCCGATCAACGCTTTGCGCCGCCGAGTTGGTATGGAGGGTGGAAAACACCAAATGCCCGGTTTCCGCAATCGTGATAGCGGCAGCCATAGTGTCGGCATCACGCATTTCTCCAATTAAAACTACGTCAGGATCTTCCCTAAGGGCCGATTTGAGCGCGAGAGACCATGAGTGAGTATCAACACCCATTTCTCTTTGGGACACAATGCTCTTCCCCTTGGGGTACACATACTCAATAGGATCCTCAATGGTAAGTATGTGGGTGAAACGATTGAGGTTGATCTCATTAATAATAGAGGCAAGCGTTGTTGATTTTCCGTGCCCGGTGGGTCCCGTAACCAGAATAAATCCCTGCACAAGGCTTGCAAACTCATGGCAGATTTTGGGCAGATTAAGTTCTTCTATGGTTTTTATTCCAAGGGGTAAAAAGCGGAAAGCCCCGGCAAGCGCTCCTTTTTGGTAGTATATGTTTACCCGAAACCTTCCCGTAGCCTCCAAAGCAGTATTCTGTCCAATTCCAATCGAGAAATCAAGTTCCTTATTGGCAAGCAGAAGCTCTTTTTGCTCTATACTCAAAAGAGAAAATACCATCTCCTCCAGTACCTCTTTGGTGAGAGGCGGATATTCGGTAAGGGGGGCAAGACTTCCATCAACGCGAAGCGATGGCGCTATCCCCGCAATAAGGTGCAGATCTGACGCATTTTTTTGGATGGTAAGCGTAAGAAGTGATCGAATATCCATATAATCTCTATTCCTGGGCAACCCTTATGACTTCCTCAACGGTTGTTGTTCCCTTAAGTACTTTAATATACCCGTCTTGCTTCATGGTAATCATACCCTCCAGAATTGCCTGTTTTTCAATAGTTGCGCTGTCCGGGTGTTGTAGTATAAGCTGGGCAATTTTTTCCGAAACCGGCATGACCTCAAAAATGCCAACCCGCCCCAAATATCCCGAGCTTCCGCACTCTTGACAGCCTTTTCCTCTATAGATATTCACCTGGGGAAGGTTTTGAGGGAAAAGAACTCCCAAAGACGTTTTGATCTCCTCAATGATAGAGGAGGGGGGAGCATATGCTTCTTTACACGCTGAACAAATTTTGCGCACAATACGCTGTCCCACTAAAGCGTTCATTGTAGAGGCAAGAAGAAAGCTTTCCGCGCCCAAGTCCAGAAGACGAGGAAGCGCCCCTGAAGCATTAGACGTATGGAGGGTCGAGAATACCAAATGCCCGGTGAGCGCTGCCTGCAGAGCAAGATCCGTGGTTTCCTGATCACGAATCTCTCCCACCAAAATGATATTGGGATCTTGCCTAAGAAACGCCCGCAAGCCGGAGGCAAACGAGAGACCTACGGCTGAATTTACCTGCACTTGATTAATTCCCGGAATTTGATACTCCACCGGATCTTCCAAGGAAAGAATGTTCACCCGTGTGGTGTTAAGCCGGGAAAGAGTTGAATAAAGCGTTGTGGTTTTACCACTTCCTGTTGGACCGCAGACAATAATGATGCCGTGAGGCCGAAGCATCATCGTCTCCAAGCTGCGAAGAGATGTTCCTTCAAGACCGAGTTCTAAAAGAGTTGGGATGCCGCCCGATTTTCTCAGAAGCCTCATGACAATTTTTTCTCCAAACACCGTGGGCAAATCCGAGATACGAAGATCTACCTCATTATCCGCAACTTTAAAATTGAACCGCCCGTCCTGGGGAATTCTATGCTCGTCTATCTTAAGATCCGATAAGATTTTAATGCGAGAAACAACAGCCTCTTGTACCCGTTTGGGGAGGCTGAGTCTGTCGTATAAAATGCCGTCAATGCGGTAACGAACCCGGACTCTATCCTCATGAGGCTCAATATGGACGTCTGATGCTCTACTGGTTACCGCGTATTCAAGAATGGTTGATACGATTTTGGCAATGGGCGCGTCATTAATAATTTTTGCTATTTGGGCGCTATCAATGGTCTTTACCTTTGCGCTTTTTTCTTCTGTTTCCTTGAGCGCAAGACCAACCTCTCCTACCAGCTGTTGACGGTACTGGGTAAAGATTGCCTTTGCTACCTCGGAGGGAGCTGCCGCGAATGTCTTAATAAGAAGTCCTGTTTTTTGGCGCACAAACTGGATAGCCACCAAGTCAACCGGATTACCCATGGCAACACTTAGCGACTTGGTCTTTTCGTCATATTGAAAAGGAATAAGAGAAAACCGCTCGGCAACTGCTCGTGGAATAAGATTGATCGCGTCCGGGGCAAAAGAGGTAGTTGCCAGCGCAATAAAGGGAATCCCTAACAGTTTTGCCCGAGATGCGGCGAGCGCCGCCTCAGGAATAGTCCCAAGCGATTCAATAACAGACTCCTGGGATTTTTCCTCACTTGCGCTTTTTACTTTAATTTCGTTATATTGATCCTGCGTGATAGTGCCACTGCCAAGCAACACATCCGCTAGCGTTTGGTGAGTCGGCATTGGATTAGAAAAGGCTGACAAGCCGCTTGTTTTGGGAGCTTGAGGACTCTGAGAAACATGGGAAACTGGAGTAGGCATTGCTTTTATAGTAGGGAAAATGTGTATATAATGTCAAGAAAGATGTAGTTTTATGCAAAGTATTATCGTAATTGGCAAATCACAGGGAGAGCGACATAAACAAGCGCTTGCGCTATGTGAAGGGATTGATGGCTTTGACATACGCGTTATAGAAAGTGAAAAAGCAATCGGCATTGACGAAATTCGCACTCTTAGGCAAACTATCCTCCTTACGCCTTTGAAAGGCGTAAGACGCGCTTTTGTTATTCACGCAACAGAGGGAATGACCATTCAAGCCCAAAACGCGTTTCTTAAAACACTGGAAGAACCCCCTGTTCATGCCCTGCTTATTATTACTGCCAGCTCAAAAGATATATTTTTACCAACGGTACTTTCTCGATGTCACATAAGATTGATAAAACAAGAAGATCAATCAGAAAAGATTATAAAACTTGATCAAAGTAATGAATTTATACTTAGTTTAATGTCTAAAGATTTAAAAAAGAGTCTAAAAATTGCTCAAGATTTTGGAAAAACAAAACAAGAAACTCTTGCTTTTACAGAACAATCAATGCAGTCTCTTCAAGTCTTTTTACACGAAGGGTGGGGCAAGCGCGATAGAATCTCTCTAATTTCTTGCGTGGACGCGTTGAAAAATTTACAAGACGCCTACGTACTTCTGTCAACAACAAATGTAAATCCGCGCTTCATTCTTGAAGCAGTCTTGCTAAGATTGCCTCAGACGAACTAATTCTGACGCTGGAAAAAAAGCAGCTATTTTGATATAATAGAGAAATATAACTTTATGCCATCAAAAAAACAGTCACTCTCTCCTCAAAAATCTACTGCATCATCTCAGTCAGAGTATTCCGCAAAACATATTCAGGTTTTAGAGGGGCTTGAACCGGTACGAAAACGCCCCGGCATGTATATTGGATCCACCGATGTCATGGGACTTCACGAGACATTAAGAGAGCTTATTGATAACGCGGTTGATGAAGCGCTTGGCGGTTTTGCAAAAAACGTGTGGATTCTTCTCAATAAAGACGGAGACACAACTGTTGTGGATGATGGACGAGGGATTCCGGTAGACAATATGAAAGGTTTTAGGAAATCGGCGCTTGAGATTGTTATGACAAAGCTTCACGCGGGCGGAAAATTTGGCGGATCCGCGTATAAAGTGTCGGGGGGACTGCATGGGGTTGGAGCATCGGTGGTAAACGCTCTTTCCAAATCCATGTGGGTTGAGGTGCGAAGAAACAATAAGTTGTTTCGCCAAACGTACGAGCGTGGAATCCCCACGTCAAAGGTAAAAGAAGTTTCTGTATCCCTTTTACCAAAAAAAATGTTTTTAGAATCTCTTTCTACGGGAACTACCGCTACGTTTGTTCCGGATGATACTATTTTTTCAACTACAAAGTTTGAATTTGAGACCATAAAAAAGACAATCCGCGAACGCGCGTATCTTGTTCCCGCGCTTTATTTCCATCTCTATGACATGAGAGACGATCAGACTCAGGAAGTTCACTATTATTTTGAAGGGGGAATTCAATCGCTTGTGGAAAAAATTAATGAGAATAAAATTGATCTTCATAAAACAGTTTTTATTCGTAAAAAAGAAGGCGACGTAGAGGTGGAAGTCGCGCTTCAATATAATGACGGATACGCAGAAAACGTAGAAAGTTATGTAAACGTCATCAATACGGTAAACGGAGGAACCCACTTAACAGGATTTCGTATGGCATTAACCCGAGCCATCAATGACTATGGGAAAAAAATCGGAAGTCTTAAGGATGAGGAGGATTCCATTGTGGGGGATGATACCAGAGAGGGGCTAACCGCTGTTTTGTTTGTCAAGATGCCCCAAGACAAGATCCAATTTGAAGGGCAAACAAAGGGAAAGCTGGGAAACTCCGAAATCCAACCCCTTGTCCAACAGATTGTCAAAGAAGGATTAGGCGTGTATTTTGAAGAAAATCCTTCCGATGGGCGCAGGATTTTAGAAAAGGTCTATCTTGCCGCTCGCGCCCGCCTCGCGGCAAAGGCGGCAAGGGAGGCTATTTTGCGAAAAGGGGCGCTTGAAGGATCCTCTCTTCCGGGAAAGCTTGCGGATTGCCAGGAAAAAAATCCGTCCGCATCCGAACTCTACATTGTGGAAGGAGACTCCGCGGGAGGATCCGCAAAGATGGGACGGGACAGAAAGTTTCAGGCAATTCTTCCCATTGGAGGGAAAATATTAAACACGGAACGCGCCCGGCTTGATAAAATCATTGAGTTTGAAGAGCTCAAAAATCTTATTATTGCCTTAGGAATGGGTATTGGAGAAAGCATTAATTTTGAAAAGCTTCGCTATCATCGAATTATTATTATGACCGATGCGGATGTTGACGGCGAACATATAGAAACGCTCATTCTTACCTTTTTCTACCGACATCTTCCTGAGATTATAAAAAACGGTTTTCTGTATATTGCACAACCTCCTCTCTACAAGATCCAATCGGGAAAAACGATCAATTACGCCTACTCTGACGCAGAAAAAGAAAGAATTCTTGCAAAACCTGCGGCAGGAAGTAAAACACCCACGTTTTCAATACAAAGGTATAAAGGACTCGGAGAAATGAACCCTGAGCAACTGTGGGAAACCACCATGAATCCCAACAATAGAGTCCTCAAGCAAATAACCATAGAAGACGCCGAAGAAACAGACGCGGTGTTTACCATGCTTATGGGAGATGAGGTTCCGCCGCGCAAACACTTTATCCAGACGAATGCGAAGCAAGCTATACTGGATGTATGATTTATATAGAATAGTAAATAGAGGAGGTGAAACAATAAGTATATGAAGGTATCAGCAGGAAAGAATGCGCCACAAGGAGAAATAAATGTATTTGTTGAGATTCCAAAAGATTCAAATATCAAATACGAGCTTGACAAAGAAAGCGGCATTGTGTTTGTGGATCGGTTCTTGCATACTGCCATGAGATATCCGTTTAACTACGGCTTCATTCCAAACACGTTGAGCGAAGATGGTGATCCGATTGACGTGTTAGTTTTAAGCGAATATTCCGTTGCGGTGGGAACGGTGATTCCATCGGTTGTGATTGGCATGCTGGACATGGAAGATGAGGCGGGAGGAGATGTAAAAATACTTGCCGTGCCACACTCAAAGATTGATCCCTTGTACGGAGAGTTGACTATGGAGACGCTTCCTAAGGCGATCAAGAACAAGATCAAACACTTTTTTGAAAACTACAAAACGCTGGAACCCGAAAAATGGGTAAAAATCAAGGAGTGGAAAGGGAAAGAAGTGGCCCTTAAAACAGTACAAAAGTCGCTTACCAGCCGATAGTCATATCTTAAACGTAGTGCTTTCATCGCACGTGAGATATTTTGTTGTCGGAAAAAGGGTATTAAGAAATTAAAAATTTTCTTTTTATGGATATTGGAAAACTAGAAAAAACAGGGATAACGGAGGAGATGAAACGTGCGTATCTTGACTACGCTATGTCTGTTATTGTCTCCCGCGCGCTTCCCGATGTTCGTGACGGACTCAAGCCGGTTCACCGACGGATTCTCTATGCCATGCATGAGATGAATCTCATCCACAGCGCAAGATATTCCAAAAGCGCAAAAATTGTGGGAGAGGTAATGGGGAAATACCATCCGCATGGAGATATGCCAATTTATGATGCGCTGGTGCGTCTCGCTCAAAGCTTTTCCATGCGTTACCCCCTCATTGACGGGCAAGGAAACTTTGGGTCCATGGATGGAGACCCTCCGGCAGCCATGCGCTATACCGAGGCGCGTTTGGCGGCAATAACTTCAGAAATGCTGTTTGACCTTGACAAAGAAACGGTTGGCTTTATCTCCAATTTTGACGCAACGCTTAAGGAACCGGTGTATCTGCCTGCAAAACTTCCCAACCTTCTTCTTATGGGATCTGAGGGAATCGCCGTTGGAATGGCAACCAAGATCCCTCCCCACAACCTCACAGAAGTGATTGACGCAATCGTGTTTACAATCGACCACGCGCGGTTTCAAAAAAACGAGCAGGGAATCTCTCTTACCACAAGCGTTACCGTTGAAGATTTACTGCAGTTTATTCAAGGACCGGATTTTCCAACCAGCGGGGCAATTTATGACATAAACGAAATAAAAAATGTATACACAACAGGACGAGGAAAAATTGTTATTCGCGGAAAAGCAGGAATAGAAGATATAGGACAAGGAAAATCAGCAATTATTGTGACAGAACTTCCGTATCAGGTAAACAAAGCGCTTCTTGTCGCCCGCATTGCGGATCTGGCAAAGGATAAAAGAATAGAAGGAATCTCCGATCTGCGGGATGAGTCTGATAGACACGGCATTCGTGTGGTGATTGAACTTAAACGTGACGCCACTCCCAAAAAGGTTCTTAACAATCTCTTTAAGCACACGAGTCTTCAAACCGTGTTTGCCGCCAACATAGTTGCCCTTGTTGACGGAACTCCTCATACCCTTAACCTTAAGACTATCCTTGAGGAATACCTTAAGCACCGCTTTCTGGTAGTCACTAGGCGATCCGAATTCGAACTCAAACAGGCAAAAGATCGCCTCCATATTTTGGAAGGATTAAAGATTGCGGTTGACAATATTGACGCGGTGATCCAAACGATACGCCGATCCCAAACCCAGGAAGAAGCAAAAGAGAACCTCATAGAAAAGTTTAAGCTGACTGCGCTTCAAGCAACGGCAATTTTGGATATGCAGCTTCGCCGGCTCGCGGCCTTAGAGCGGCAGAAAATTGAAGAAGAGTATCAAATGATAAAAGAGACCATTAGCTATCTTGAAGATCTTCTCAAACACCCCACAAAAATTCTCACCATTATTAAACATGAGATTATCAAGCTTAAGGAAAAATACAAGGATGAACGCCTCACTAAAGTGTATAAAGGCCGCGTGGGAGAGTTTTCAGATGAAGATCTCATCCAAAATGAACCAACCGTAATTACTCTTACCAATACCGGCTATATCAAACGTCAAAGTATGAATAGCTTCCGTGTTCAACACCGGGGAGGAAAAGGCGTAAAGGGCATGACTACCAAGGAAGAAGACGCAATAGCATATATTCGCTTTGCGCATACCCATGATGTTGTTTCCTTTTTTACCAACAAAGGCAAGGTGTATCAACTCAAAGCGTATGAAATTACCGAGTCCCAAAGAACCAGCAAGGGAAGTGCCATGGTAAATCTGCTCAATATAGAAGGCGGAGAAAGAGTTGAATCATTTCTCAATCATACACCGGGAAAAAATACGCAAGAAGAACACCGTTATGTATTTCTTACCACAAAAGATGGGACGGTAAAAAAGACAGCGCTTTCTGAGTTTGAAAACATGAGAAGAACCGGCATTGCCGCCATAAAGCTTGACAGCGGCGATGAGCTGGCGTGGAGTAAGCTTACTAAAGGAGACCAGGACGTGATTATTACCACCAAAAACGGAAAAGCAATTCGGTTTTCAGAGAAACAAGTACGTCCTCTTGGAAGAAGCACCAAAGGGGTAAAAGGGATTGAGCTGGAAGGAGATGACCGCGTCATCGGCATGGACGTAATCAATAAAGATGAAAAGCTGGATTTCCTCTCAATCATGGAAAACGGGCTGGGCAAGCGTACGCTCGTTACCAAGTTTAGGATGCAAAGCAGGGGAGGCAAGGGAGTAAAAGTAGCAAAGGTTAGCGCTAAAACGGGAAAAGTTGCGTTTGCCCAAGTCATATCTCCCCATACGCGCGAACTTATTATTACTTCCATAAGCGGACAGGTAGTAAAGCTGGACATTGAAGACGTTCCCCGGTTAGCCCGAGATACGCAGGGAGTCATTCTTATGCGCTTTTCAAAACAGAAAGATGTTGTTGCGTCCGCAACCTGTATTGAAGAAGAAGCATGAAAATAGACGGAAGAGAAATTGCGCGTTCTCTTTTCAAAACGCTTAGTGAACACGTTTTAACGCTTAATAATAAAGGCGTTATTCCTCATCTTGCTATTATCATCATAGGAAATGACCCTTCTTCTTATGCCTATGTCGCTCAAAAGGAGAAAAAAGCAAGGAATATTGGAATAAAAGTAACGGTAATACGACTTGAATCAATGGTTGAGTCGTATAGATTACGAAACATTATACAAGCTCTCAATCGCAACCCCACTATTCATGGCATCATTGTGCAAAGACCGCTTCCGCTTCACATTGATCGAGAACTTATAAACGAATTGGTACATCCTTCCAAAGACGTAGATGCATTTCACTCCAAAACAAAATTTGAATTCCCTATATCAAAAGCAACAATTGTTATTTTGGAACATATATATAGTTCATTAAAAACCCTTAAGAAAACCAAGGAGATAAAATTTGTTCAATGGCTTGCTTCTCAAGCGATAGTGGTCGTGGGAAAGGGAGAAACAGGAGGAAAACCAATCGCGACGACGTTGAAAAAGTTAGGGATCAAACCTCTCATTGTGGATAGTAAAACGAAGAACCCCAAGCTCATCATAGAGAAAGCCGATATTCTTATTTCAACGGTGGGAAAGCCGAATATGATTAAGCCTGCCATGCTTAAAAAGAACACAATTCTTATTGGGGTTGGAATCCACAAAGGAAAAGACGGAAAACTGCACGCGGATTATAACGAGAAAAAAATAAAAGATCGCGTCTCTTTCTACACCGGTGTCCCCGGAGGGGTAGGTCCTGTGAATGTAGCCATGCTTCTTGATAACCTGGTTCTCGCCGCTTTAAGTCGTTGAAAAACTCGCTCTTTCCAATGAACTTTTGAGAGAATTTTATTTTCCTTATTGACAAGGGATTGTTGTTTTTGTTAGAGTTAAATCCCAGAAGAAAGCGAGCCTTCTGGTTTTTTTATGCGACAAAAAGACGACGGTTATAAGATAAACGGATCATTTAAAGGCAAAGACATTATTTCCCTTGATCAGTTCTCCACAAAAGATCTCTTGCTTCTTTTTTCCCACGTGTCCCGCATGAAAGATCTTGCTCAAAAATCAAAGCCATCCGCTCTTCTTGCGGGGAAAATAGTAACGCTCATTTTCTACGAGCCCTCCAGCAGAACCTTTGGGTCGTTTTCTTCTGCTATAAAACGGCTGGGAGGACAAACCGTCGCAATTCTGGACCCCCAACATTTTTCTTCGGTATCCAAAGGAGAAACGCTTGAGGACACTATTCGCGTCTTCGAGGCATATTCGGATGCGATTGTCATCCGACACCCGATTGCCGGAACTTCCAAAGCCGCAGCAGAAGCGGCTTTTTTTGTACCCATTATCAACGCAGGAGATGGCATCGGCGAGCACCCAACTCAAGCGCTTCAGGATCTTTATACAATTTACAAAAAATGCAATCGGCTAGACAACCTTATGGGAGTTATGGCAGGAGATATTCTAAACGGAAGAACTATTCATTCTCTCCTGAGAGGACTTTGTTTGTTTAAGAAGAATACTATATATCTTCTTTCTCCCAAACAACTTCGGCTCTCAAGAGCCGATTTTTTACGCTTCTTGAAACAAGGAATCAGGCTCATTGAGATTGAAAGCGAAAAGAATATTCCCAAAAACGCTCACTTTTGGTACTGGACACGGGTTCAAAAAGAACGGTTCGAGCGTTTATCCGACTACGAAAAGGTCAAGAACCGCTTTGTAGTTACCAAAAAACTTCTTGAGAATTTTGGCAATACACACCTTATCCTGATGCATCCTTTGCCTCGGGTTGGAGAAATTCATCCAGAAATCGATATCGATGAAAGAGCGGTATACCTTCGATCGCAAATTAGAAATGGACTTTATATCCGCATGGCCCTCCTAGCCCTTATCTTAGGAAAACTCACATGACAGGAAAACTCATTCTCGAAGGAAACTTCATATTCGAGGGACAAAGTTTTGGCGCCCCGCTAAGCGGGGTGGGAGAAGTGGTCTTTTCAACCGGTATGGTGGGATATCCTGAAAGCCTTACCGATCCATCCTACACGGGCCAAATCCTTATCTTGACATACCCTTTGATTGGAAACTACGGGGTGTTTGATAAACGCTATTGGGAATCCGATAGAATTCATGTGTCTGGTCTTATTGTTTCTTCCTATATCAATACCCCTTCTCATTTTTTAAACACAATGACTCTTTCTACCTGGCTAAAAAAGGAGAGCATACCAGCTCTGGAAATCTCCGACACGCGCTTTCTTACCCAAAAAATCAGAAGCCACGGAACCATGCTTGGAAAAATGGTGCTTACAGAAGATATCTCCTTTCATGATCCAAACACCGATAATCTTGTAGAACGCGTTTCCATCAAAACGGTAACAAAAGAAAGAGGCAATCCTCAAGGGGAATGGAGAGGAAAACGGCTTATTCTTATTGATTGCGGGACAAAACGCAATATTGTGCGGTCTCTTCTTAAACGCGGGGTAGAGGTAATCACGGTTCCGTGGAATTTTGATGCTACAGAAAATCTTCCCCATTCATTTGATGGAATTGTCATTTCGAATGGACCGGGCGACCCAACCATGGCAAAAGAAACCATCGAAAATGTACGAAAAGCATTGAACAAGAAAATTCCTCTTTTGGGAATTTGCCTTGGTCATCAAATTCTTGCCCTTGCGGGAGGAGGAAAGGCATATAAGTTAAAATTTGGACATCGAAGTCAAAACCAACCCTGCCTTCTTGCGGAATCAAAACGCTGTTATATAACCACTCAAAACCATGGCTTTGCGATAGGAAAAATTCCTTCCGGATTTACCCCATGGTTTACGAACGCCAATGACGGATCAAATGAAGGCATTAAACATAAAACACTACCATTTATGTCAATACAGTTTCATCCCGAAGCCTGTCCCGGACCAACGGATACCGAATGGATTTTTGACTATTTTCTAGAACGTGCCAACATGTCATCCTGAGGAGCGAAGCGACGAAGGATCTCTATGAAACATTACTATATTTACATATTAACCAATAAAATGAGTACAGTACTCTACACAGGAATAACCAATAATTTATTAAGAAGAGTCTATGAACATAGAAATGGCTTAATTGACGGTTTCACTAAAAAATACAAGGTCATCAAGTTAGTATATTCTGAAGATTTCACTAATCCCACAGATGCAATTGCAGCAGAAAAAAAGATAAAGGGTTGGATTAGAAAAAAGAAAATAAAACTAATTGAATCGGTAAACCCTAAGTGGAACGATTTATTTCCTCAACTCGAAGGATTCTTCTTTGGTAGAACAAAAAATGATATAAAGAAATATTATTCAAAACGAGCAAGCGAGTACGAAAAGGTTTATCATCGGGAAGATTCCAATAGACAAAATGAGCTACGGAAAATTTCGAAAGCTCTCCAGTCAGCAATGAGTGAAAAAAATGTCATTGAACTTGCTTGCGGTACTGGCTATTGGACACAACTTCTATCGAGAACTGCAAAAAGTGTTTACGCTACCGATATCGTGGAAGAGGCGTTGGAGATTGCAAAAACGAAGAAGTACGTTTGTCCAATTCAATTTTCTATAGAGGATGCCTACAGGCTTTCGTTCTCTGATGGCACATTTGATGGAGGACTTGCAAATTTTTGGTTTTCTCACATACCAAAGTCAAAAATCAATACTTTTTTAAAGGAATTTCATAGGGTTCTTAAAAAGGGTTCCTCTGTATTCATAACGGATAACGTATTGGTAAAAAGTATTGGAGGGAAATTAGTCAAAAAACCTAATGACGAAAACACGTATAAGCTACGCAAGCTAAAAGATGGAGAACAATTCTTAGTACTAAAAAACTATTATTCTAAAGAAAATCTCTTAAATATCTTTAAAAAACATGTAAAAAACTTCTCGCCTAAAAATATCTTTTACGGAAAAAATTTTTGGCATATAACGTACACAATTAATTAAGAGATCCTTCGTCTCGCCTTCGGCGGACTCAGGATGACATGACGGAAGGTATGAAAAATATCAAAAAGGTTCTCATTTTAGGATCCGGAGCGCTTAAAATAGGGGAGGCGGGGGAGTTTGACTATTCAGGATCTCAAGCCATCAAAGCGCTTAAAGAAGAGAGGATACAAACGGTACTCATTAATCCCAATATCGCAACCATTCAAACCTCAAAATTTTTAGCTGATACGGTATATTTTCTTCCCGTCAAGGACTATTTTGTAGAAAAAATTATAGAAAAAGAGAAGCCGGATGGAATCCTCCTCTCGTTTGGAGGACAAACTGCCCTTAATTGCGGTCTTTCTCTTTCCAAAAAGGGTGTATTTGCAAAGCATTATATAACCGTTTTAGGAACACCCGTCTCCGCAATCCTTATTACCGAAGACAGAAAAAAATTTGCCGCGCACCTGCAAAAAATTGGGATTACAACTCCCAAAAGTCTTGCCGTAAAGAACATAAAACAGGCATTAAAGGCAGCGGAAACTATTGGTTTTCCCGTTATGATACGGGCAGGCTTTGCACTGGGAGGACAAGGATCCGGCGTTGCAAAAAATGAGCAAGAATTATTCTTAATTGCTCAAAAAGCATTTTCGTTTGTCCCTCAGATTCTTGTGGAAGAGTACCTCCATCATTACAAAGAAATTGAGTATGAAGTAGTGCGGGATACGGACGACAATTGCATTGCGGTCTGCAATATGGAAAACATGGATCCCTTAGGAATCCATACCGGAGATTCAATCGTGGTTGCTCCAAGCCAAACGCTCACCAATTTTGAATACCATTATCTTCGCGCAGTAGCAATTCGGATCGTCAGAAGCCTGAGGATTGTAGGGGAATGCAACGTTCAATTTGCTCTGAACCCAAAACCTTCTCAATGGCGGGTGGCGAGCGTGGGGGATCCCCGTCGAGCGCCCGCAGGGAGCTTATCGACCGAGGACGTCGGACGGGGGAGAAGCGAGACAGGACCCGCCAACTGGAGCAATCCTCCCATTGAATATTATGTGATTGAAGTCAATGCCCGCCTCTCCCGAAGCAGCGCCTTGGCAAGCAAAGCTACCGGTTATCCTCTTGCCTATGTTGCCGCAAAACTTGCTCTCAAAAAAAACCTTATCACGATCAAAAATAAAATAACTCACATTACCCAATCTTGTTTCGAACCAAGTTTGGATTACGTGGTAGTAAAAATTCCCCGCTGGGATATCGAAAAGTTCCAAGGCGCAGATGAGCGGATTGGCACCGGCATGAAATCGGTTGGGGAAGTAATGGGAATTGGAAGAACGTTTGAGGAAGCATATCAAAAAGCAATCCGCATGCTTGATTTAGATTTGGATGGAGCAACAAGCACCCTTATGCTTACAAACGGCAAAACGACCGAAGAGCTCCTAATGATTCCCACCCCAAGAAGAATGTTTGCGATTGCAAAAGCAATTAAAAATGGACTATCTGTGCAAAAAATATACTCTTTTACCGGCATTGATCCTTGGTTTTTATATCGCATAAAGCACATTGTAGATCAAGAAAAAAAACTTTCAAAAACTAAAATATTTACAAAAGAACACTTATGGTCTCTGAAACGGCTTGGGTTTTCTGATAAACAGATCGGGAATGCGTTTCATACCAAAGGTCTTGATATAAGAAAACTTCGAAAACGCATGGAAGTTGAGCCTTCTATTCTTCAAATTGACACACTCGCAGCAGAGTTTCCCGCAAAAACAAATTACCTCTATCTTTCCTACAGCGCACGTCATAATGATATTGCTCCAACCAAAAAGAAGGGAGTCATTGTGCTGGGATCAGGTCCCTACCGAATTGGATGTTCTGTTGAGTTTGATTGGACAAGCGTAATTACCGCTATGAATCTTAAAACCTATGGCAAAAAGTCTATTATGATCAACTGTAATCCAGAAACTGTTTCAACCGACTACGACATCTCAAGCAAACTTTATTTTGAAGGACTCACGTTTGAAGACATTGCTGATATTTACGATTTTGAGTGCCCGTTTGGAGTCATTGTATCAATGGGAGGACAAACTCCCAATAATCGGGCGAAAGCGCTTAAGGCGTATGGGTGCATCATTTTAGGAACCGACCCTGCCGATATTGATAAAGCAGAGGATCGAGGCAAGTTCTCAAAACTGCTCGATGAAATAGGCATTGAACAACCTGCGTGGAACACATTTGCTCGTCTTGATACCGTACTTTCTTTTTGTGAAAAAGTAGGATATCCGGTTCTTATTCGCCCTTCCTTTGTATTATCCGGAACTATGATGCGCATTTGCTACACCAAAGAGGAGCTTACGATTCTTCTTAGCAAAGAGGCGTTCGTATCTAAAGACTATCCTATTACGGTCTCTAAATTTATTGAGGAGGCAAAGGAAATTGAGTTTGACGCGGTTGCTCAAGGTGGACGGGTTATTGTCTCCGTCATCTCGGAGCACGTGGAAAACGCCGGCGTCCACTCGGGAGACGCAACTATTGTGCTTCCTCCCCAAAAAATTTACATACAGACAAAACGCGCTATTGAAGATGTTGGGGAAAAAATTGCGAGAGCACTTTTTATAACGGGACCGTTTAATATTCAGTTTCTTGCGAAAGAGAACAACATTCAGGTAATCGAAATCAACCTGCGCTCCTCGCGTACCTTTCCATTCATTTCAAAAGTAACAGGAATTGATTTTATTAAACTTTCTGTTGACGCGTTTTTCCACAAAACAAAAGAAAACCCACATCTTAAAAAGCGCACCGATTTTCTCCCTTTTGTCGCGGTAAAAGTTCCCCAGTTTTCTTTTACCCGATTAACAGGAGCGGACCCCGTGCTCCACGTAGAAATGGCGTCAACTGGAGAAGTTGCCTGTTTTGGAGAAACTGTTGAAGAAGCGTTCCTAAAAGGAGATCTAGCTACCGGAGGGAAAATCCCTGAAAAAGGAATTTTTATTAGCCTTGGAGGAGAGGAACAGAAACACGCCTTTTTAGAAAACGCACAGAAATTGGCAGCACTTCATCTTCCTTTGTTTGCAACCGAAAAAACGGCAGCGTTTTTAAAAAAACATGGTATTCACGCAAAGCATCTGTACAAAATTTATGAGCAAAAATCTCCAAACGTCTTACAGTACTTTCAAAAAGGAATCATTGACTTAGCAATCAACCTTATTGAACGTGAAGAAAAAAAGGCAGCGGTTGACCAGTATACTATTCGAAGGGCAGCGATTGATTATAATATTCCTCTGTTTACCAATCGCCAGAAAGCCACTCTATTTATAAACGCGATTACTCAAGAGAAGCATTCTGATCTTTTAGTCAAATCCTGGGACGAGTACGTAAGGGCCTAATTGCAATTCCCATTACATTCACATTGACACGCGTTTGTTTCTTTTTGAAAAGGTTTTCCTTTGTTGGAGCAGTTTTTTGCGCCACAGCGCGTTTTGCCTTTTTGGTATTCTTCTTCTGACACTCTGGCAGCACATTCTCCTAAGCACACATATGCTTTTTTATCCATGTGGAGAATAGAATACTTGGTTTTATATCCCTTGTCAAGATTGCCAAGATAGGTATATGCTGGTACTGATATGAAAAAGTCTCCAAAGGTACGATCACGCAACAAAAAGCTTACGCTTATTCTATGCGGATTTGTTATTGCCATAGGCGCGGCGGTCTTATCGCTTCTGATGCAAAAACAAGGCAGCGCCCAATGGTGCGCAAATTCCATAAGCTGTCTTAGTAATCTTTCTGGAGAGTTTGAAGAAAACCAAGATACCGCTGTTTTTTTGGGAGAAAATATCCCCGTTCCTTCAAGCCTTACCCAAAGCGCATCTGTCTCTTTTCCTATTCTTGGGGAGTCAACCCCGATTGAATCGGGGTCAACCGAACAAAAAACAATTTATATAGATTTAACCGCCCAAAAGCTATATGCCCATCAGGGAGATAAGATTGTATTTGAGATGCCAATTTCTTCTGGTAAATGGGGGCAAACGCCAACCGGAGAGTTTTTGGTGTGGTCTAAGCTTAAGTTTACCCGCATGAAAGGCGGAAATAAGGAGCTAGGGACGTATTATAATCTTCCCAATGTACCCTACACGATGTTTTTTGAGAGTAAAGATGTTCCTAGGACTCGTGGCTTTGGAATTCACGGCGCGTATTGGCATAATAATTTTGGTCATCCTATGAGCCACGGCTGTGTGAATCTTGCGCCTACGGACGCGGAAAAACTCTATTACTGGGCAGATCCGCCAGTTTTAGGAATCACGACACAAACTACTAAAGAATCTCCTGGAACCAAAATTGTGATCTATGGAACTACGCCTGTCGAGTAAGGCACTCTGTTTCTATCTTATTGAGTTTTCGATTCGAATTGCATAAGATAGAATTATGGCTGTTGTAAGACTTCCCGGCCTTGTTGACCCCCATGTCCATTTAAGAGACCCCGGACAAACCCATAAAGAGGACTTTTCAACCGGCACACAAGCCGCCATCGCGGGCGGATTTACTACCATCTTTGACATGCCCAACAACAAAGAGCCGATTTTTACCAAGAAAGCTCTTGTTGAAAAGATAAAAGCGACAAAATCAAACATTGTGTGCGATGTGGGGTTTTACTTTGGCTCTCTTGGAGACAATCTTGAGGAGTTTGGAAAAGTAAAGAAACAAACATGGGGACTTAAGCTGTATCTAAACGAAACCACGGGAAATCTGCTGGTGGACAGGGCTTTACTTTTTGACATTTTTTTACAATGGAGAAGGGGACCAATCCTGGTTCACGCAGAGGATGAGGCAGTACCCTTAATACTTAACGTGGTTGAAAAAACAGGAAAACGAACCCATTTTTGCCACGTTGCGGGAAAAAACGATCTTAAAAGGATCATAAATGCTAAAGAAAAAGGACTCCCGATAACCTGCGGCGTTACGCCTCACCATTTATTTTTGACCCAAGAAGACGAAAAAACGCTCGGTCCTTTTGGAAAAATGAAACCACGCTTACGGCCAAAAAGAGAGGTTGCGTTTTTGTGGAAATATATCAAAGCAATTGACATGATAGAGTCCGACCACGCTCCTCACACAAAACAAGAAAAGCTAGGTGAGGGGTGGCGAGCGCGGGGGACCCCCGTCGAGCACCCGATGATTCCCTTTGGCGTACCAGGACTCGAAACCACTCTTCCCCTTCTGCTCACGGCTGTTTCCGAAAATCGACTCACCATTGATGAGGTAGTACGCCTCTGCCACACCGGCCCCAAGCGCCTCCTTGGTTTAGAAACCGAAAAAAATACCTATATCAAAGTGGATTTAAAAGCAAACTACATCATTCAAAATACTAACTTATTCACCAAATGCGGCTGGACGCCATTTGACGGAATGAGGGTCAAAGGCAAAATGAACAAAGTAGTTATTCGAGGAACTAAAGTATTCGAAGAGGGAAAAATAATAACGAGCATCGGCAAAGTTATCTAATCGACAATCCCATAATCCTGTAAATACAGCGTAAGACTATGGTGTTATTTTGTCAATATAACGCAAAAATTCAAACCCCAAAGAAATCTCTAAAGAGCTTATCGTTTTCAATCTCTGCTACACGAAAAATGCGCACAAACTCTGCTATCCCTAAATATTCTCTCAAGAATTCTACCTGCTTCTCGCAAGGATAGGCATGGAGAAACACACTTTCGTGCAAAGAATAAAATCCCCACGCTTTAAGATATTCCCTTACTATGTTCCTTACGTTTTTGAGGCTCGCTGGGATATCGTAACTCACAAGTCTCCATTTTCTATCCCACGATTTTGGTTTGTCGACTTCAAGCTCATCGAACACAAATTTTAGAATTCTCTTTTTGCCCCGATCGGTTATACTCACTACCTGAGCTCCATCTTTTTCGCCAATTTCCACGCATCTCTGTTTTTCCAAACGATAAAGAGTTCTCTTGAGATAGGGGATGTTAAAACGTTTCCACGCTTCGAATTCTTTATCATTGGAAAGAAATGGCTTAAGAACTAAGGGAAGATTTGGTATAGCAATTGATGCTGCAAGAAAAACACCCGCACCTACTAGCTTCAATATTTCTTTTGTAGGGGCGTATTTCCTTTCAAAGACTTCTTGATCTATTTTTTTACTTAGCATTTTTGCTATGTCTATCATAAGGGAATCTTGGATGTGGGGAAGAGCAAGATCCTCAAAATGAACCTTTTTCTTCCGTTTTTTAATACGTTTTTTAATATTCAACTGCGTAAGCCCCTAGAGACAACATAGAACTATTGCTATATTTTGTCAACAAGCAACAACAAGCAAAAAGAGAGTTTGAATACTCAAAAACAAGCCTATTAAAGTCATCTACCGGACAAGAATGCTTATCTTATCTTATCATGATATGGGGAATCCTTTCATTGTTAGGAATCTCTTCAACAACGAACTCTTTAAGAAGGGGAGTATAAGACATTATAGGACTCAAGTCTTATTTTGTCAATCTGTGAAAAAATGCGTTCTGATTCGTATTATATTCCTTTGTTTCCACTGTGGAATGTTTTGTGTACCTCCTTAAGTTGCCTGTTGGTAACGTGCGTGTAAATTTGGGTTGTGGAAATATTTTTGTGCCCTAACATTTCTTGAACTGATCTTATATCCGCACCATTCGTCAAAAGATCTGTTGCGAATGAGTGGCGAAGAGTATGAACCGTTGCATCCACAGGAAGACGAGCCAGACGGACATATTTTTTTACAATTCGCTCTATGCCTCGCACCGATAACCTCATCTTCTCCCCTTGATTTTCTTCTACGGTCCTTCCTGAATATCGAATAAACAAAGGCTTAAACATATCTTGACGTTTTTTCAGGTATATCTTGAGCCATTCACAAGCTCTTTCTGAAACAAACACCACTCGTGCTCGACCTCCTTTGCCGATGACCCCAAACTCCCGCCGATCAAGGTTAATTTCGTCTTTATTAAGCTTTGCAAGCTCGGATACCCTAAGTCCTGTTGAAAATAAAAGCTCAATAATAGCCCTGTCTCTTATTCCTTCTTCTGTTGAGGTGTTAGGAGAGGTAACGAGTCGATCAACCTGATCTCGTTCGAGAAATTTTAGCGAACGGCTTTCTGCTTTAGGAAGATCTATTTTGGACGGTTCCAAAGTTTTATAATCATTCTTGATCAGAAAACGCAAAAATGATCGAAGGGCAATTACATAATAGTTTTGGGTAATCCGTTTTAAGGTACGTCCTTTTTTATCAGCTCTGTTTGAAAGAAATACCCGATATTTTCTTACGTCGGACACATCAATAGTATGTATGTTTTTGTCGGGTAGGGAAGTTAAGAGCCACTCCTGAAAGACCAAGAGATAATGCATATAGTCTCTAATAGTAAGCTTGCTGCAATTTTTTTCTATTGCTAAATGCTCTAAAAATTCTCTCACCAATATATGTAGAGAGGCGTTCATAAAAATATTGTACGACGTAATGTTTTCATTTGTCAAGAGGGAAAAAAATGAGAAAAACTTTTTTATTTTTTAAGAGATATTACTAAAAAAATAAAAGCAGAGGAGAAAAATGATGTTAAAAATTGGATAAAACCCCACACATCAAGAGAGAAAACGCATCACGTTTTACTGTTCAAATATATCAAAAAATATCACGTACTGTTTTTATATTTTCTTTTACTGTATCAGAATATATCAATTTTAGAGATGGCTTTAAAAGGCTACTCATTTGACCATTAACACCTAGTGTTAATAACGTCTCCCCAAAACCCATGGATATTATGAAAAACTTGTATCCCATGATTCTCAAAATCACTCAATTTTAGTATCATATTGTGCGACACATTAGTGTTGGTTGACAAGAGATAAAAAAGGGGTACAATAAATATGTGACGCGATTTCTTTTGGACAGTGGAGATCCAGGGGAATACAAAGAGATTTCCGCTCTCTTTGCAAAAAACCAACACGAGCTATGGGGAGCAACCACCAATCCAACACTTATCGCAAAAAAGCTCGCGGGGTCAAAAATATCTAAAGATAGAGCGCTCAATCTTCAAAAGCAAATCGTTCTTCAGATTATAGATATCGTTCCCGGAGCCGTATCCGCAGAAGTCTACGCAGACGAGCAAACCAAGGCAGAGGAAATGATTGAGGAGGGCAAAGAAATTGCCACATGGCATCCTCGGGTTGTGGTAAAACTTCCAACTACATTGGAGGGATTTAAGGCTCGAACCGCTCTAAGGCAACAAAACATTATTATTAACAACACGCTTGTGTTTTCTTGTGAACAGATCTTTGCAATTTGCCTCCATGAACGCATTGCTCACAAGCAGTTTGGGATCAAAGAGGCACCCTACCCTTGTTTTATTTCTCCCTTTGTGGGGCGTTTAGATGACATTGGAATAGACGGTATAAGTCTTGTTGCACACGGGATCAAGATGAAACAAACCTATGGATTCAGTCCTTGGATACTTGAGGCAAGTGTTCGCAATTCTTCTCATATTCAAAAAGGGATCGACTTGAAAACAGAGCTTATTACCGCACCTCTCAACGTATACCGTGAGTGGTTCGCTCGCAAAAAACAAAACGACAATGTCTCTCTTTTACCCATTGAGTACTGGGAACCTCCCAAAGAACTTTTTGAAATTGACACGATTGAGAAATTCATGCAAGCTTTGGAATCTAAAAAGGTTGCAATTGAGCATGAGCTAACCACCAAAGGGTTAATCAAATTTGCAGAAGATTGGAACGCTATTATACAATAACGGTATATGGAAGTGGGGATGGACGACATAGGTAGACAGATAAAAGCCGGCTCTGTTTCCAAAAGAGGACTCCTTGGAGCGGCAGCTGGCATGGGTGTTGCCTTGCTTACGGCAATTGGATTTACTGCATTTGGACGTAGAGAGCTAGGAAAAAACGTAAACCCCTTAAAGGGTAAAATTCTTGTTCTAAAAGAAGATGAGTATGCTGAGGCAGGAGCTGATGATCCGACCGTAGTGGAAATCAACCTTCTTCCGGTAGGAAACGATCCTGAAATTAAGGTAAGAAGAGAAACCACGCTGGGAGAAAAACCAAATGGGATCCTTCCGCAAGCTATTCAACCCCGATTCGCTATCCGATTGTTTGGAGATGGATATCCGTCTATGCATAAATGGGGAGAGATACGCGTTAAGGATCAAAACGGAGCATATCAAAAAGGAGGGCTTTGGTTTATGTTTACCAATGTGAATGGAAGCCCCGTTGATCTAGTAGGAAAACCGATTGAACCAAACCAAAAGCCGTTTGTGGTTGCAGGAAACTTTGTGACCGTAACCAAAACAGAACAAGAAGTAAGAGAACTTCAAAAAAGTCTTCTTCCTCAAGCTCGTTGAATAACTTGACTTTTATAGTCCTATAGTGGTATCATGGGGATATGCGTGCTGAAGCTCCTATTTCCATTCATCAAACCCGAAGACTAGTACGAAGAACCGCTCTGGGACTTGGCGTTGTAGGAATCATTGCGCTTCTTGGTAGAAATAAAGACGAAAATCCTACTCCATCAACGGTTCTTCTCATGCCGCCAAATGCCACAGCGCAACAACTTTTTGATCTTTATGTTCAGCTTGGACAATATCTCAAACAGCCAAATGCCGGAGGAATATCAATTATGGATTCTCTTAGGGAATATGGCGCTACAGGCGCGTACCCGCATATTGAACTTGAGATGCAAAAAGGAATCGTTGCTGGAGAAGAGCCGATCCGAGGAAACAGGCTCCCATGGTTCCAGCCCAACACAGAAACAGGACATACTCTTAAAAAAGGACAGAAAGTGATGTGGCGATTTGAAGTGGTGGTTGTCAAAAATGATGGAAGCCATGACACGCTTATCGCAGAACCAAATACGGAAGATAGTCATCAAACGTGGCGATTCTATGAAAAAGCACAACGATACCCCGACGGAACAGAATCCCATGCTATAAAACCCCTCGCCTAATTTTTCATTTGGCAAAAAAGCTTGACAGGATAGGATATTTCTGATACGATGCGCCCAATTTAGATTATGGGCACGAGAAGAGAATTATTTGTTGCTGCAGGGGGATTTGTATTGGTTGGCTGCAATCAAGCAAAACCACAAGATCCATCACGTATTGCTGCACCAGACGATGCTTCAATGTCTGCAACTCCTTCTGTGAGCTTTGCGAAAGGCATCAGACGCGCTCTTGTTAATCCTGAAACACCTGTCGTCCAGGCTGTCAAACCTGAAGCAACACCCGCACCCCCACCCCAACCCCTTCCTACCATGGATACGCTATATG
>Ga0155447_130_pt3 | contig 37652 bp, 44 predicted proteins | sample RifCSPhighO2_02_FD_111895 | JGI IMG/M metagenome (GOLD analysis project Ga0155447, IMG submission 111895) | Candidatus Levybacteria bacterium RIFCSPHIGHO2_02_FULL_42_12 | reverse complement strand
AAGAATTTTTATTATTTTATCCATCTTCAAACCTTTAGCTTCTCCCTTTCCCTTATTGACAATCTTCCATCTTTTCATACTTCCTGATTCATAATTCTCTCTATTTTGGTATACTATAACAGATCAACCATGCTCCAACAAGACGTCATACAAAGAATTCCCCCATGGGTACTTACTGTCTATCAAAGGCTTGCATCTTCTAATTTTGGCGTCTATCTGGTAGGAGGATGCGTAAGAAATCTTCTTTTGGAGAAAGCGGTAAAAGATTGGGATCTTACCACGAGTGCTACGCCCGAACATATTTTGAAATTATTTCCCGATGGGTTTTACGACAATCAGTTTGGCACTGTGGGAATTCCAACAAAAGAGGGAATCGTTGAAGTAACCACATTTAGAACCGAACATGGATACTCTGACAAGCGACGTCCCGACAAAGTAGTATGGGGCAAAACAATTGAGGAGGATTTAGCCCGGCGCGACTTTACCATTAACGCAATGGCTCTTAAGCTAACTGCTAACGATCAACAACCAACAACCATTATTGATCCTTTTAAGGGACAGGGGGATCTAAAAGCAAAAATTATCAAGGCCGTAGGAAATCCGAATGAACGCTTTAAAGAAGATGCCCTGCGGCTCATGCGAGCGATACGCCTTGCCACAGAACTTGCGTTGGCAATTGAGGAACAAACAGGCAAGGCAATCGTACATGACGCGAAGCTCCTTTCTCATGTGTCGGCAGAGCGTATCCGCATAGAACTGTTGCGCATTCTCACAAGTGATTTTCCTTATGACGGAGTCATATTGTTAAGAAACTATGGACTTCTTGAATATATTATTCTCGAGCTTTTGGAAGGAATAGGTATTTCCCAAGCTCGCCCCGGGCGCCACCATAAGGACGATGTATTTACCCACAATGTGCTCTCGTTAAAATTCTGCCCATCAAAAGATCCGATTGTGCGGTTCGCAACGCTTCTTCACGACGTAGGAAAACCCAAGGTGGTATCTAAAGACGAAAACGGTTTTGTGGTATTTTACAATCACGAGATAATGGGTGCAAAGATAGCACGAGAAATTTGCGACAGACTTAAATTCTCCAGAAAAGAACGAGATAAAATTGTGACCCTTATCCGTTGGCACATGTTTACGGTAGATGAGCATATTACCGATGCCGCTATCAGACGATTTATCCGACGCATTGGGGCTGAGAACGTAAAAGACATGATGGATTTACGGATTGGGGATAGACTGGGAGGAGGAACCCAAACGGCAGAAAGCTGGCGGCTTAAGTTGTTTAAGAAACGGGTAGAAGATCAGCTAAAACCCGCTCCATTTTCAATGAACGATATGGCTATTGACGGAAACGATGTGATGAAGACGCTCAATATGAAACCGGGACCAAAAGTTGGCGAAATCCTACAAAAATTGTTTGAGGAGGTTGATGAAGATCTCTCCAAAAACACCAAGGAATACCTCCTCAACCGCATCAAACAACTTTCCTCATAAGTATACTAATTTGGGATTTACACGCTTCAACCGTATTAAACCGTGCTAGGAACCGTAGAGGATATTTACAAATACACATTAATTGTATTACTATTAATGATAGTATCGTTGACTAGACAACGATACTAAATACAACCTATATGAGAAGATACAGATTTTTAAACAAAGACGATATCTATAGCGCTTTAAATGGGTTAAGAGATGCTTTTCTCGCCGCAAAAGATGGAAACGAGGTGGAAGAAATTATAAACGGACTATTAACGTATGACGAAAAACTTAAGATTGGAAGAAGAATTCTCGTTGCGCAATATCTTAAAAACGGCATTAGCTTTGATGAAATTATTAAAATGTTAAAGGTTGGAAAAAATACAATAGCATCTGTTATGAAAAATTTAGACGAATATCCAACTTCGTTTGAGTTGATCGATAAAAGGGGGCAAAAAGTACAAGAGGAATATAGAAAAAGAAGATATAACCTAGTTGGTGGTCCTAAACTTATGTTTAAGAAAAAAGAATATACTGGCTTTAAAAGAAAAGACGTTGCAAGGTAAAAGTAGGTGAAGATAAAATTACAGGAAGTATATCCGTAGTCTAGTCTATGATACTATTGCAACATTCGTTACCTCCTATCCCTAAAAGGGAGTTGCAAAATAGCTACGCTTATAAGACAATCAATTGGTTATGCAAGATACGGTTTTAGAAGTAACTCATCTTACCAAAACATTTGGATTATTCACCGCGGTTAATGACATATCATTTTCCATAGCGGATGGAGAGATATTGGGATTGCTAGGTCTCAATGGAGCAGGAAAAACAACCACAATTCACATGCTTCTTGGCGTTATGAAACCAACGCGCGGAACGATAGCCTTTTTTGGAAAAGATTTCAAAAACAATCGAGAAAATATTCTTAAACAAATTAATTTTTCTTCTACCTACATAAGCTTTCCCCATCTTTTTAAGGTTTCTGAGATTTTGGAAATCTTTGCAAGATTATATGAAATCCCCGACAAGAAAAAGCGCATCGCAAAACTCTTGAAGGAGTTTGAGATTGAACATCTTGTTGGTAAGTCATTTGTGTCTCTTTCTGCGGGAGAAAAAACAAGGCTCCTTTTGACAAAATCATTTCTTAATTATCCAAGACTTATTCTTCTTGACGAACCAACCGCAAGCCTTGACCCCGATATCGCGATAAAAGTTCGGGAGTTTCTTAAAAAAGAACAAAAAGAGTATGGCGTAAGCATGCTGTTTACCTCCCATAATATGAGCGAGGTGGAAGAGATGTGTGATCGAGTAATTATCTTACATCATGGAAACATTATTGCCGAGGATTCACCCCATAATCTTGCAAAAAAGATTTCGGAAAGCTACGTGCGGCTTCTTATTCAAAAAGATGCAGAAAAAGCAACGATTCTTTTTAATAAACTAGAAATTCCCTACGAGGCAAACCGATTCTCATTTATTATTCCGATTGATGAAAAAAGAGTTGCCGACTTTCTCATGCTGTTAGCAAAAAAGCACATTAGTTACGAAGAAATAAGCATTGATAAACCGGATCTGGAAGACTATTTCTTGCAAGTTGTAGAAAGGAAAAACATGTGATTAATATAAACCGCGTTTTTGCCATGATATACCGCTACTACGTCACTACAAAGCATAATTTTGATAGGCTTTCTGATATGTTTTACTGGCCTGCTATGGATTTATTTATTTGGGGCCTGACAGGACTTTACTTTGCGGGGCTTCATAGTAATTCAAACGAATTTATGACAATCGTGTTAACAGGGCTTATTTTCTGGATTATTATTTGGAGAACACAATACGAAATAAACGTAAACTTGTTATCCGAGTTATGGGATAAAAACTTAGTAAATATATTTGCTTCTCCTTTGAGGATTCAGGAATGGATTGCTGCGTTTATGGTATATGGTTTTTTGAAAATGATTGTGAGCGTTTCTTTTTCTGCGTTATTGGCATTTTTTCTCTATCAATACTCTATAACTATGTATGGCGTCTATGTTATCCCGTTTACGATCAGTCTGGCTCTAACAGGATGGGCTGTTGGGTTTTTTGTCGCCGGGATCCTTATACAATTCGGTGAAAAACTGCAAACATTTGCCTGGACAGGGGTTGCTCTTATTGCTCCGTTTTCCGGTTTGTATTATCCAGTATCTGCTCTCCCTCAATGGGCACAGACAGTTTCGTTTTATATTCCTTCCAGTTATATTTTTGAAGACATGAGAAGAATAATTGCGCACCAACCAATTTTATATGAGACCATTATTATAAGTTTTGTGTTAAACTTATTCTATCTGATATTATCTATTTGGTTTTTTGTTTCGATGTTCGAGAAAAGTAGAGCATTGGGACTTGGTCGACTGATATAATATCGAACAATATATGTTGAAGCATAAACTACAAGAAGACTTAAGGCAAAGCATGTTGGCAAAAGACGCGCTTAGGACTTCTGTGCTGCGCATGCTTCTCTCTAGCATTAATTATTACGAGATCCAAAAAGGAGGGGCAGGATACGAGGCAACTGATGAAGACGTGCTGTCTGTAATACAAAAAGAAGTAAAGCAGAGGAAAGATTCCATCGAACAGTTTAGTCGAGCAAACCGACAGGATCTCGTTGATAAAGAAACAAAAGAATCACAGATTTTACAAACCTATCTTCCTAAGCAGATGAGCGAAGATGAGATTCGGAGACTCGCAACGAACGCGATTCAAGAAGCAGGAGCATCAAGCTTGCAAGATATCGGAAAGGTGATGGGCGTTTTAATGCCAAAAGTAAAAGGCAAAACAGACGGAGCCTTGGTGAGTAAAATCGTAAAAGAGCATCTCACTAGGTAATTTTTCATCTCTTTTCCCGCCATTCGTGCCAGAGGACCAAAAGAGGCGCCGCAGTAAAGATAGAAGAATAAGTTCCGCTAATGATACCTATAAGAAGAGCAATCACAAACCACCGCGTAGATTCTCCACCAAATAACACAAGCGCAAGAAGAACCAAAAAAACCGTGATAGAGGTGTTGAGTGAGCGATTTATTGTTTGCAAGATAGAATCATTGGCAACTTTTGCAAAAGAAGAAGCTCCTGTTCGGATAAGATTTTCTCGTATCCTGTCAAATACCACAATGGTGTCATGAACCGAAAACCCAATAATGGTAAGAAGGGCAGTCACAAACAAACTATCCACCTCAACTCCCAGAAATTTTCCGAACAGAGAAAACACTCCCACTACCACCAGTACGTCATGCACAAGCGCGATAATAGCACAGACGCCAAACCGAAGACTGCTTGCCGGTTTTGGAACCTTTCTAAAAGACCACGCTATATACAAGACGATAAGTAGTGACGCCATCCCAATGGACTTAAAAGCGTTAAGCGTTGTTTCCGCGCTCACCGTTGGCCCAATTGTCTGAAACCCAACTTCTTTTGTATTGGGAAACTTTTTTTGTATCTGCTTAACAAGCTTCGAATACGCTTTTTGATCTATCTCTTTTGTGCGGATAATAAACGCGTCGTCTTGGAAGTTTTGTATAGAATGCATCTCTATTTTTTCACCTGTAAAAATCTTTTCGAGTGCTTTCTTTGAACTTTGAACTTTGTCCGCTTCGCCGCGAGGCGAGAACTTTGCATTCTGAATTTCTATCCTGCTTCCTCCGGAAAAATCAATTCCTGCTCTTAACCCAAATAAAGCAAGAGATATGATCCCCGGTACGATAACAACAAGGGAAAGCGCAAAAAACCATTTCTTTTTTCCAATAATGTTCATACGTAACTTTTAATTATTCTTATATATCAGTCTTAAAAACGTTTTAGTGATCGTGATTGCCGAAAACATAGAAACTAAAACCCCAATACAGAGCGTAAGCGCAAATCCCTTTACGGCTCCTGTTCCAAAGTAAAAGAGAATAAGAGCGGTGATAATGCTTGAAACATTTGAGTCTCTGATTGATGTCCATGCGCGCGAAAACCCAAGCTCCATGGCAACTTGCGGGTGCTTACCCCTATGAAACTCTTCTTTCATGCGTTCAAAAATAAGAATATTAGCATCAACCGCCATGCCAATAGAAAGAATGAATCCGGCGATACCGGCAAGAGTCAGCGTTATTGGGATAAGCTTAAAGAGCGCAAGAACAAATAGAGCGTACAGGATTAAGGTGAATGAAGCAATCACTCCAAGCCTTCCGTAAAGAACTATCATAAAAATTACGATAACAACAAAGCCAACTGCTCCCGCAAAAAGGCTCTGCGCAAGAGAGGATGACCCAAGCGTAGCGCCAATAGTCCTTTGCTCAAGGATTGAAAGCGATACCGGAAGCGCTCCCCCGTTAAGCTGAATGGAGAGCGTCTTTGCCTGTTGAGCAGTAAATCCACCGGTTATTACCGCGTTTCCTCCAAGAATTGGCTCATTGACTTGCGGCGCCTGTAAGAGCTGGTCATCAAGAACGATCGCCAAGACTTTTCCTGTATTTCGCTTGGTAATATCGGCAAATTTTTTTATTCCATCTTTTTTAAAAACAAGCTGAACCTGGGGTTCTGCCGTGTTTTGACTAAACGTAACGCTTGCCTGCTCCAAATCGCTTCCGGTGAGGTTTGTTTTCTGAGGATTGTTAGGGAGAACCAGCAAAAGATTCTTAGGAAGAGCTGATGCTGTTGCAAGCTTCCCCGACTCGGTTGATCCTTGTTCCCAAAATGAAAGCTGGGCAGTGGTTCCAATAAGACGAACCGCCTCGTCCACGTCTGTAATGCCCGGAAGCTCAACAATAATGCGGTACTCATTGTTTGTTTTTGCGGTTTGCACAACCGGCTCGGAAACGCCAAACAAGTTAACGCGGCGTTCTATAACGCTTTTTGCCCCATCAAGTGCTGCATCTTTTTGGGAAGAAGACGCGCCCTCCATCTTTGCTTTAAGCGTAACGCTTGTTCCTCCTGCAAGATCAAGACCAAGCCGAAATGATGTATCTCTCTGAAAGTTAAAGGGTCCCGCAAAAAATCTGATCATATCTCCCTCAAAGTGGCGATTGATTGAAAAACGCTTATTGATGAAAGGAATTTGAGGAGACTCAAAAGAAATCGTGAAGGAGGGTAAATCAACGAGTAAAGCAGTAATCGTTAAGAAGATAATTCCCCAAAAGAGCAGTCGATACCTGTTTTTCATGCAAGCATGCTTTCTTCATCTCCAAGAAGCATGATGCGAGACCCCGAAAGAATCGAGGCAATAAATGGGTCATGCTTTTTTTTTCTAAAACCGAATTCATCTTCTGACATAACAGTATAATTGATTTCTGTTGCGAGCCGTTTTTCTTCTAAGCGAACCAGGAGAGCAAGTTCAGGAAGAACAACGGTTCCAACTAGCAAAATGTCCACATCGTCGCTTCCTTTTTTTGTCCTGCGCACAAACCTCCCTGAAAGCATTGCGTACTTGATTTTTCCAAGCTTAGTTTTGTTTTTTAAGATTTCTGAACCAAGACCAACTGTTTTTGCCCCTATCTCCAATAAGTCAAAATAAAAAGGGTATGCCTTTGAGAATGAGTAGTAAAGTCTGTTTGCTCTTGCCTCTTTGATTAGAATGCCGCATTTCTCCAAAAACGCCAGCTCTCGCCTCACCGCGTTAATCTCATCCTGCGTCCGCCTTACCAGCTCTCGAACATGATACATGTCAAAAGGAGACTGCAGGTAAACAGAAAGAAGTCTGACCCGTGATTTTGATGTAATAAGATCTGCGAACATAGCCTGCCTCTTTTACTTAGGATGATTATAGCACAACTTGTCTACTCAGTTTCTACTATTCCATCCGTGGGCAGGATTTCGAACCAAATAATTCCTCTATTCAAAGCAATAGGCTTACCTTGTTTGGTAAATAAAAGCGTTCTCCCGCGCCGTCCTTCTTTTCTCCACGTTGCGTCTATTCTGTCTCCATCTATAAAGACGATCGCGCTTCCCGTCCCTTTGGTTGTATATAAAAGATGCACGTTACCTTCATATCCGTCATTTGCTGAGCGTTCTTTCATAAACAGAACCACTACATTTTTGGCGATTATCCTTTTGTTGTTGTTCTTATCAACGTGAGGACTTCCTCCATGGCTTCTTTCGTACGCGTTTGTTTGGGCTGAATATGTCCATTCAACATCATACGGATCGTTGTTCTCCCAAAACGCAAGACGTATTATTTGCGCTTGAGGACTAGATACTTTTATATCATCTTTAAAGCTGTAGGGGGTAAACGATTCGTCCCAAGAAGTGTTATCTTTATCTACGTTGGTAAGGCCTCTCGTTTTTGCAAAATCCCATAATTTCTTGACTGTTGAATACATAGTATGTTCTGTATCTGTTGGGCGCCCCAGCCTATTGTAATCACGCCAGAATGTGGGAAATCCAATAGAGAACTGGTTAAGATCGTTATAGCCGCTCCACTCATAGTCAGCTATATGAGAAAGCGCATCAGCAGGTCCCGATGTATTCGCACCGCCCACGTGCGCGTATAGGGGAAATTCCGAATATTCGGAAATGAAGTCCAAAAAGTACGTGCGAGCCGATCTAACTGGCCCTATCTGTCCTGCATCCTGACAATGATACATTGCCAAAAATCTTGTTATTCCTCCTTCGGCAACGGCCTCATACACTACATCAGCACCCCAAATCCCCGATTGAGGACGTGCTCCCTTATGATTTTCTATCATAACACCCAAAGGCCTATGCGTCTCCCACCATTTTCGCTGGTCTTTTGAATACAAAGCACCGTTAAGAGGACAGGACTCGGTCTTAGGAAGTCGTTCATTAAAAATGCTTACGCTTGTTGCGGGGGGCTTGGACTCAAGAACCAAACTTCCTCCGATTGCGGTTTTGGAAAAAATAAGATAGGAGACCGACGCAAAGAACAGATATGCTCCCACAATACATCCAATAACTAAAATGTTGCTTTTGCTCATGGATTACTCTTTGCGAGATCTTGCCTCACTAATTGCTTTCTTTTCTTCATCAGATAGTTCATGTTCTAATCCTTTACCCTCTGCTACCTTTTTTGCGTACCATCTCGTCCCCAAACGAGAGTAAAGAGCAGAAATCACAATTCCCGTATCGTTATTGTCCAAAAGGGCTAATACAAAACTCTGGTCTCCTCCTGTATCTTTAAATGGGTTAAAGCGCAACAGTCCAATTTTTTGTATATGCAATAGCTCTTCTTCTTCTAGTTTTGTGATCCGCTCCGATTGCTCTTTTGTGTCTTTTTTTGTTTCTTCTAAATCCCTTAACAGAGACTCAAGCGCTGCCTGCAGAGTTTTTCCTTTTGCTCCTCTTACAAAGTCCGAATACCCCGCAAACGATTGCCAAAACATGACGCTTAGAACGACCAGCCATACAATCACGACGGCAATGGCCAAAAGTTCAAAATTAAACACCATGTATAAAGAATATACTAGCCTCTTGACAGCATGAAGTCAATAGTGTAATCTTTGCACTAAAGCAAGGCTAAATACCCATGAGCAAAAGAAGAAAAACGCGCCAGGAAAAAATCATTACCGAACTTCGCAATCAGCTTCTCAAAAAACCTACTGCCAGCTCAGTTTCTCTTATTGATGCAGCAAAAAAAGAAATTTCTTATACTACTCAATACGTTTCTGTCTCTTCTTATAACCCGGTTGCTTTAAGAGGCGATCTTCTTAAAATTATTATAACAACTTGTGTTATTGTTGGGTTAGAGCTTTTCCTCTTTTTTATTCTTAAAAACCGTATTATTGTATTACCGATAGAGGCGTAAACCCCGCCTTTGGCGAGGTGAGGGGAGGTGAAACAAATATGGCAAGCATGTACTGCGTAAAGTGTCGAGAAAAAAGAGATGACCCAAATGCACAACGGGTTACCATGAAAAATGGAAAACCGGCACTCAAAGGTAAATGTCCAACTTGTGGAACAGGAATGTACAGAATCGGAGGATAATCCTTTGATGAGTTCATTTCGCAAAGAAAAACCCTCGCTGATATCATGCGAGGGTTTTTTGAACTTATAGATAAAAGCTCTACATGAGCTCTCTAAGAAGAGGAGTAATATCGCGGTTCTCCATTGATTGTTTTACCAATGGAGCTTTCTGAATTTGAAGCGTTGCGTCCTCCCATGTAGAACGATCCTCTTTGTAAAAAATGCCTGTTGGGATCCGTTCTTTCTGGTTTTGCTCAAGAACTTTTCGTAAAGGCCACTCTTCCGCTCTTTCAAATGCTTTAATTCTATTGAGAGGATCATGACCTTCTTCTTCTAACTTATATACCCGTTCATAAAACCAGGAGAATGTGTTCTTGTGGTTAAACGTAACGCACGGCTGCATCGTGTCAATAATTGCAAATCCTTTATGCTTTACTCCCTCAGTAATGAGCTGCGTTTCTTGCTTATTGTCTCCGGCAAAACCTCGGGCAACAAAGGTTGCTCCCGCGGATAAGGCAAGAGCTATAGGATTTAACGGCACCTCAATAATAGGATTGGGATTTGCTTTGTTTTTTTCTCCAATGTCCGTTGTGGGAGAAAACTGACCGGTAGTGAGTCCGTATATTTGATTATTATGCACCATGACGGTAAGATCAATATTTCTGCGCGCCGCGTGAATGAGGTGATTTGCCCCTTCTCCATACTGATCCCCGTCTCCTCCAATCACAATAACCGTAAGTCCCTGATTTGCAAGTTTTATCCCTTCGGCAACCGGCATGGGGCGTCCATGGAGTCCGTTAAACCCGTACGTCTTGACCCAATACGGAAGCTTGCTGGAGCATCCAATCCCTGACACAAGAACCACTTCCCACGGATTGAGGTTTAAGGATACAATCGCATTTTTAAGCGATATCCACACACCAAAATCGCCACACCCCGGACACCAGTTGGGCTTATCGTAGGTAATTTCTAAGTCTTTAAGTTCTGTCATACTTTTTAACCATCATTTCTTAAGAAGAGTTTTTACATGATCTACAATCTCTTCCGGATAGAATGGTCGTCCGTCATACTTTCTCAAGTGGTCAGATACCGAAAAACCCGTATATTCTCTTATTAGTCCCTCAAACTGCCCTGTTTTATTGTTCTCGATAACCAAAGTCTTTTGTGAGTCCTTCATTGTTGAGGCAACTGCTTCCGTAGGAAAAGGATTGAGATAAGAAACTTTAAGAAACCGTATAGCTATTCCTTCTCTTGCAAGAGAGCTCATCGCTTCAAAAATAGGCATTTTTGTTGACCCAAAGCTTACAATGGTAACGGGCGCTTTTTCATCGCCGTACAAATCGGGAGGAGGAATATGCGGAATTGCTGAATCCAATTTTTTAAATCGCTTATCCATCATGGAAACGCGCATATGCGCATCTTCGCTATAGAGACCATGCTCATCATGCTCGTCTGATCCTGCCAGTCCAATTCCTCCTTTTTGACCGGGAATACTGCGAGGCGAAATCCCGTCTTCAACAAGCGCGTATCGTTTATAATCTGTTTGAACTGCGACATCTTCATCCCTCAAGAGTTTTCCTCGCTCTATGCGAAAGCTATCGGCACGAGAAGAAAGATTTTCAAATGGAACAGTCGCATGGCTTTCCATAAGATATTTATCAACCAGAAGAATTACCGGCAGTTGGTATGTTTCCGCAAGGTTAAACGCGGTCATAGTAAAACCAAACGCTTCTTCTGCATCACCCGGAGCTATAACAATTCGTGGAAAATCTCCTTGCGCCGCGTGCAGAACAAACCGAACGTCTCCCTGTTCTGTCCATGTGGGCATTCCTGTTGCCGGCCCCGGTCTCATTCCCTCTACAACAACCAAAGGCACTTCTGTTTGGGCGGCAAGCCCAAGACTTTCCACCATAAGAGAGAAACCGCCTCCTGATGTTGCCACCAGAGAACGCGCTCCCGCAAAAGAGGCGCCAATTGCCATGTTAATGCCTGCTATTTCATCTTCCGGTTCTTTTACCACAATACCGTATGTCGATGCATTTTGGACAATGGTTGTCATAACCCCATTAATAGGAGTCATTGGGTAGATTGCCGCAAATTGAAGACCCGCGCGTATTGCTCCTAATGCAACCGCTTCTGCTGCACTAATAAGAAGGTTTTGTTGCTTGAGTGCGTTCACTTGTTTTTTAAACGGGGGGGCAGAATGAGTTTTGACATAATCAAACCCTGCTTTGGAAGCATTTAGGTTTTCTTGAATAACTTTTTCTCCTTTTTTCCCAAATACATCGGTAAGAATCTTTTGGAGAACGCCAAAATCGCTGTAAAAAAGGGCAAGAGAAGCACCAATGGCTACCGTGTTTATCATAAGATGATCCGCGCCAACCTTCTTGGTAATCTCAAGAAGCGGAACTTCAACCCTAAGAATGGAAGGGGAAAACTCTTGTGGCTCTACCTTGGTAACGGAAGGATCATAGATAATGGCGCCGTTTTCTGAAACTTCATCTTTGTGTTTGTTAATAGTGTCTTTATTAAGAGCAACAAGAATATCTATTCCTTTCCTTTGGGAAAAGATAGGATTATCCGAGCCCCGCACGTAATACGCGTTATGCCCTCCGCGGATGAGAGAAGGATATTCAACGTAGTCAAAAACAGAAAGACCGAGGCGAGTGAAAATTTTAGACATCATAACACCCGTTGTTACAATGCCATACCCAGCTTCTCCACCAATAAGCCACTGAAGATCGGTCACAGTACCATACTACCAATAAACGAATTGTGAATCAAGAAAGCTTGCTAGGAGGGATAAACTTGGCGGATTTCATTGCCTTGTTGATCAGTCTCTACAATGATTATTGCGTTCACCGGACATGATTTTGCCGCGTGCTCGATTACTTGCTCACTCTCGTTTATTTCCGAAAAAGAAACAGGGTCCGATGTGGTTGTGCCATCCTTTTTTTTGATGACCGCTTTTCCCTCGCTGTCAAGCTCAAAGGCATTTGCAGAAACCGCAACACAACTTGCAGCTCCAATACAAAGGGCTCGATCAACTTTTACTGTATATGGCATAGCAACAAATTCAAAATTATATTATCAATTATTGCTTAAACAATCCTGCAGGATTGACCATCCTAGCAATGCGCACTTCTTTCGCGTTTCTGAAACCTCAATTCCAAGTAGTCTTAGCATATCTTCTTGAGAAAACTTTGTCAACTCTTTTTTTGTTTTTCCCTTTGCGTATTCAGTAAGCATAGACGCACCCGCAATGCTTATGGCACATCCTTTACCCGTAAAAGCAATCTCCTGAATAGCCCAAGTCCACCTGGGAGGTGGATTAGCTAGAACACCTAGGGAATTCTTATCGAATTTTACATAGATTTCAATCTCATCCCCACAAAAAGGGTTTGTTTGCTTTGAAGAAACAGTACAAGAAAGAAGCTTTCCATAATTTAACGGCTCCCGATAATGTTCCAAAATCTCATCCCGATATGCGCTGTTCATGGTTCTTTTCATAGCGCAACGTATATAGTTCCTCATACGCCGTCTACGTACTATTTCTCTAAAGTATACTGCTACGTAGCAGTATACTTTAAGCCTTGAAGATTTTCTTTACTTTTTGAATTCCCTTTACTAAGATGTCCACATCTTCTGTTTCATTATATATTCCAAAACTCACTCTACAGGTAGCGCTAACCCCTAGACGCGTATGAAGCGGCATGGCGCAGTGATGTCCCGCCCTGATGCAGATATTTCTATCTCCCAAAACTTGAGCAATATCATGCGGATGAATCCTTTCTATGTTAAACGCAATTATTCCTCCTTTTTCTTCTGCATTTTTTGGGCCATACAGTGTTATTCCTTCAATTTTCTCCATTTGATCAAGACAGTACCGAGTAAGCTTTTTTTCATGATTCCGGATAGCCTCCATTCCAAGTTTTTCTAGATAGTCAACCGCCACGCCAAGGCTAATTATTCCCGCAATATCAAGCGTTCCCGCTTCAAAACGATACGGAATATCTGCAAAGGTGCTCCTGTCTATTGCGACTTCTTGGATCATCTGTCCTCCATACAAGAACGGTTCCATCCTTGAAAGAAGTTTCTTTTTCCCGTACAACACGCCAATACCGGTTGATGCCATCATCTTATGTCCTGAAAAAACAAAAAAATCACAATCCAAATCTTGAACGTCAACTTTCATATGAGGTACTGACTGCGCGCCATCAACGAGAATAACAATATCTTTGTTAATTTTTCTGGCATTTCTGATTATTTCCTTGATAGGATTAATTGTCCCTAAAACATTTGAAGCATGAGTAATTGCCAGACTTTTTGCTTTTTTTATAAGCTCATCAACAAAAAAAAGATTTCCATTGTGATCAAAATCGAGGTATCCAAATTTCAAAAATTTTTTTATGGCGAGCTGTTGCCATGGAACGAAGTTTGAATGATGCTCCATAATGGTTGTTGCTATCTCTTCTCCTTCTTTAATAGAAGGGTATGTATATGATTCAACAACAATATTGATCGCTTCAGTCGCATTGCGAACGAAGATTATTTCAGAGGGGTCTTCCGCGTTAATAAATTCTGAGACTTTGTCTCTTGCTTCCTCTACTTTTGCTGTCGCTTTTTCAGCAATGGGATATAATCCCCTTCGCACATTCGCATTATAATTTTTGTAATAATCCATCATTGCATCTAAAACAACTTGTGGTTTTTGAGAAGTTGCCGCAGAGTCAAGATAGACAAGATCTTTATTGTTTTGAAAAATCGGAAAATCTTTCTTTTTCATCTATACTCCAGTGCTACGTAGCAGCATACTTTAAATATGATAAGTAAGTTGACGTTTTACTGTTTTTTGTTGACTGCGGGGCAATAGAGAAAGTGCCGGCTCGAAAAACCCAGTAATAATAAGCTTTTGCGCTTCTTCCTGGGTTAACCCTTTGCTTCTTAGATAAAAAAGCTGATCCTCGTCTGGTCTTCCAATGGTTGAGGCGTGCCCTGCTTTAAGATCGTTTTCATCAATCTCAAGGGACGGAACCGACCTTCCTTTGGCATTACCAAACAGAAGAATTTTTGAGGCAAAAAACCCATCGGAGGCAACCGCTCCTTTGTTAATGCGAATCATGCCGTCATTATCAAACGAAGACCTGTCTCTAAACACACCTCTAATTGTGGTTTTTGATATGGTATGGGAAGCCTCATGCGTAACAAATGTATCGAATTTAACAGAAGACGCATTGTCTCCTAAAAAAATTCCCACCAAATGAACGGATGAACCCTCTCCTACCAGACGCGCGTTCCACGCAACATGAGTCTCCCTGCCATTAATCCACACAAAAGGAATTATCTTTTCTTCTCCCTTTTTTACAACTATTTCTATTTTTACATTTTTCATTATGCTACCCCACCGCTCCTGTCATCTCCAACTGAATAAGCCTGTTTAATTCCACCGCATACTCCATAGGAAGCTCCCTTACGATCGGCTCTATAAATCCGTTCACAATCATTACCTCTGCCTGCGGTTGAGAAATACCTCTCGTCTGAAAATAAAACAACTGCTCTTCTCCAATTTTTGACACCGCTGCCTCATGCCCAACCATCACGTTTTCTTCTTGAATATCAATGGTGGGGTAGGTATCAGACCTGCTTTTTTCATCAAGAATTAACGCATCGCAACGAACCGTTGATTTGCTTTTTTTAGCACCCTTAAGTATTTTTAAAAGCCCTCTATAAGAGGTTCTGCCTCCATCTTTACTGACCGACTTTGAAGAAATAACCGAAGTGGTTTCAGGCGCCAAGTGAATCGCTTTCCCTCCCGCGTCCTGATGCTGACCATTTGATGCAAACGCAAGAGACAATACTTCGCCTCTTGCCTTTCTACCTTTTAGATATACGCTTGGGTACTTCATGGTAAGCTGGCTTCCCAAATTTCCATCAATCCACTCCCCAAAACCTTCCTCTTCTATAAACATGCGTTTGGTAACCAGGTTATAGACGTTCTTACTCCAATTTTGAATGGTTGTGTAGCGGACACGCGCTCCTTTCTTAACTAGAATTTCAACCACTGCCGCATGGAGAGAATCAGTCGTAAATATTGGAGCAGTACAACCCTCCACGTAGTGAACATAGCTTCCTTCATCTGCAATAATGAGGGTTCGCTCAAACTGACCCATGTTTTTTGAGTTGATGCGAAAATAGGCTTGAAGAGGTAACTCCACGTGAACTCCTTTGGGAACATAAATAAAAGAGCCTCCAGACCACGCCGCAGTATTAAGGGCTGCAAACTTGTTGTCTGCTGCAGGAATCATAGTTCCAAAATACTTTTTTACAATGTCTGGATATTTTTGTACCGCCGTATCGGTATCCACAAAGATAACGCCCTTTTTTGCAAGCATCTTTGATACGCTGTGGTATACCACTTCGGAATCGTACTGTGCTCCAACCCCCGCCAAGAATTTTTTTTCTGCCTCCGGAATTCCGATTTTTTCAAATGTGTTTTTAATTTCAGCTGGTACTTCATCCCATGTTCTTCCCTGTTTTTGTGTAGGCTTCACATAATAATACATTTCGTCAAAATCAAGACAAGATAAATCTCCTCCCCACCCTGGCATTTTTTTTGCATAGAACATCTTAAGCGCTGATAAGCGAATTGAGCGCATCCACTCTGGCTCATTCTTCATCCACGAAATCTCTTCGATCACTTTTTGCGATAATCCTTTTTTCGCTTGATAGAAGGGCTTTATATCGTCGTGAAATCCAAACTGGTAGGAGGGACTATTAAACTGCTGCATATCCTTTTTCCTCGATTCTTTTCACCAAAGTCATCCCGTCGGATCTTTTGATTGTTCCGTCCATAAGAACATGAATTTTGTCCGGTTTGAGATAATGGAGAATTCGCTGATAATGAGTAATAAGGAGTATCCCCATTTTTTCTTTCTGTACGATCTTTCTAATAGCGCTTGAAACCACACGCAGACTATCCACGTCAAGCCCCGAATCAATCTCATCTAAAATGGCAAAGCGGGGTTTAAGAATCAAAAGTTGAGCAACTTCGCATCTCTTTTTTTCTCCGCCGGAAAAACCTTCATTAAGAAATCTATACATAAAAGAGGTATCAAGAGAAACTGCTTTAAGCGCCACTTCTACCTCTCTTTTAAACTCTGAAAGAGGAATCTTGCGATTGGGATAAAGCGCCTTATAAGCAGTTCTTAGAAACGAAAGAACAGAAACTCCGATCACCTCAACCGGCTGCTGAAACGCCACAAAAAGACCTAAGTGGGCGCGTTTTTCCGGAAGAAGAGGTAAAAGATTTATTTTTCTAAGAAGAACTTTTGATTTTGAGGAGTCAATTGCATACTTCGGATGCCCCATGAGACTTAACACAAGCGTTGTTTTTCCTGCTCCATTCGGACCCATAACGGCGTGGACCTCTCCTTGTTTGATTGTCAAATTTACGCCCTTAAGAATAGGCTTATTCTCAATCGATGCGTAAAGATTTTTTATTATTAACATAGATTAACGATACTCCATGAATTGATTAACCGTAAGGCAAGAAATTTTTTCAAGAAATTCTTTATTGAGTTTTCTCCAGATAAAACCGGGGTCGCAAAACGCTTCTTTGGGACATTTACCTAGGTGAACTCTACTCATCCCTACCGAACAACACGGAAGGACAGGAGAAGAAGAAAAGCTTTCCAATACGTCTCCCATGAGCAACTCCTTTGGATCTTTTTTAAGAAAATATCCGCCGTTTCTGCCTTCAATGGCTCCAATAATGTTTTCCTTTCTTAATTCGTTTGCAAGGTTTCGCAAGAAAAGTAAAGAGATACGATACTGTCTTGCGATACGAGACAGAGGAACCGGTTTTTTATTAAAGCGCTGAGCAAGCGCTGTAACCAGGATGACGGCGTAATCCTCTCTTCTGGAAAACCGAATCATATACTTATACCAAACAAGTAGTAGTTTATGAAGATAATTGAAATCTGTCAAGAGGGAACTAAGGAGCCCGTGTAATGGATTAGCTTATATACTTTTACCACCGATACGTTCCATTCCTGTTCTATTTCTGCACGACCGAAGCCTGCTACTTCCCATAAAGAATTCCCAAGCGGTTTGCAGGAAGGATCTTCACATATGACAAATAGTTGGTCTGTGACCGTTTGCCTCTTTGGATCTAAATAAGGATTTTGAATGACCGTTGGATCTTTCCCTTCAAGTTTCATAAAATATCGATACCCGTGATCCGAATTACCTAAGGTAAGAAGGGCAAAATTAAACGGTTTGTTGCCTGTCTGATTGAGAACGAACTCCGCTATCGTCCTGACCTGCTCTTTTTGTCTGTTTGGCACAGAACGGAATGAAATTCCTTGAAGGTTCATAGCTACTACAACGACAAGAAATCCCATACTAATAGTTCGTACCTGCCAATGAAGCTTTCCTGTATAAGAGAAAAGCTTTGCAAAAAAAGCTCCTACAAACAAGAACGGGAGCGGAAAGAGAAAACCAAAGTAGTAATCATAAATTTGCTTTTTGTAAAACCCAAACAAAAGAATTCCTACAAAAAACCACACAACAAAAAGAAGAAGCGCCAAGAAAGATTGCTCCTTTTTCCGCATTGCTCTTGCGAAAAGAAACACGACAAGAATAATGCTTCCCAAGCCCAGAATGAATGTTGCGTAATACCAAATTGCAATCTCAAGATGTTCATGAAAATTTACTTGCTCGGGGGGAGGATACGTGGTAACAAGCCTTCCGAACAGACGAAAGAATACGTTTCCGATTGTGAGGGAAAATGTTTCTCCTCCTCCCGTTTCCCCGGAATGAAGAATGAACCGAATAATGCTTTGCACATTGGGAAAACCATGCCGAATTTCAAAGGCTAAAAACAACGACCACCCGGTAATAAAACCGATCGAAAGCAGCATATACTGCTTGCAGATAGATAGTAAAAAGATTCCTAGGTTCTTAGTAATCAGGTGGAACTGACACGCAAAAACATAGACTGCCATAATAATGGCGAGAAATGTTGCTAAATAATGAAACTGCATGGTAAAGCCGAGCAGTATGCCGGATGCAAAATAGAGCAATGCTCGCTGAGTAGTTACTGCCTGATATAATACGTAAAGAGTAAGTAGGGAAAAAAACGGCATGAGGTTTGGATTCCAAGAAGACCGGGAGTAGGCTATGACAATAGGAGAAATTGAATAAAGAAACGCTGCAATGAATCCTGCGTCCTTTCCAAAAAACTCGCTTCCCACTTTATAAACAAGGTATACTGTTGCTATTCCAAAAAGAGCAACCATAATCGCAGGGCCAACGGGATCGTAGTCAAACAGCCACAAAAAGGGAGCCATGAAATAATAATATAAGGGACCTAAAAAGAATCCTCCAACAGAAGCGGTAGGACCTAAGAGAGTAAGCTGCCCATGTAAGATATTATATACAACAAGCGCATCCCTTCCTTCATCTCCCAGAAACGTCATATAGTCACCAATTCTGTATAACCTAAGAAAGGAAGCTAATAAAAGGATGAGAAACGAAAAAACTATCCTAGCTTTTTTTGAAGACCTTCCAAAAAGGAGATGTGCCATCTTTTCCATATAAATATATTATACATGGAATAGCTATAGGGAATAACAAAAAATCCAATTCCAACAACAAGAAATATTTGCCTGCTTTCAACGCCAAAAAAATGAGTTCCAACCGCAAGTACGGTAGAAATAATCACCAAGGATCCTAAGGAAACTAAATTAAATTGAGGGAATTTAAGAAGCACTTTAAAAGGCTTTGTGATCTTGTAGCCTGAAAACGCCCAAAAATTGTTCACTATAAAATTCCACACAATGGCAAACTCTGCTCCAACTGCGCCGGCAAAGGAAGGATGAAACCCCTTGCGGAAAAGAACCTCAAGGGTTATTGCGTTTACCACATATCCTATAAAGCCGGTGATCGCGTATTTCAAAAACGGGGAATACACAAGCTCCCAAAACCGCGAGATAAAGACGTACGTAAGAAGATTTATTATGTATTCAACAGGGGCAATTTTGGATCTCCCAAGCATTCTGTCTTTTGCCGCAAACGGAACTTCTGCAATCTTGAATCCATCCTGAACCGCCTTATGCAAAAAAGCAACTTGGAATGTGTAACCCTTAAATTGTGATATCTTTTCTTTCTCTTTAAGAAACACTTCTTTTTTCAAAGCGCGAAACCCTCCCGTCCAATCGTGAATCCAAAAACGAGTTAATATGGTACGCACAATCAGATTCCCAAAAACGGAAAATAGCTTTCTATGGAGTCCCCAATTCTTGGGAATAGATCCTCCGCCGCTGTAGCGGGTTCCCACAACAAGATCATATTCTTTATCAATTTTTTGCAAAAATTCCGGAATCTTGTGTGGGTCATGAAAAAAATCCGCATCCATCTCAAACATGACATCTGCCTTCATTTGTTCTATCGCATACGTCATAGCACGAACGTACGCCGCTCCCAAACCTTTCTTTTCCCCAACGCTAAGATGGATGTTTGCGTACTTTTTTATAAGTTTTCTTACCTCATCCGCCGTGCCATCAGGAGAATTATCATCCGCAACCAAAATATGCATAGCGTGATTTTTGATCTTGGGAAAAATTTCCTCTTCAAGAACGGGAATAAGACGCTCAATGTTTCCTTTTTCATTATAGGTAGGAAGAATAACAACTACTTTCATACGCTTTTGAAATACGCTATGGTTTTTTTCAATCCTTCATCAAGCGACACTTCTGAATTCCATTGTAACAGGTTCTTTGCTTTTTGGATATCCGGCTTTCGCATCTTGGGATCATCCTGCGACAGTCCCTCAAATATAATCTCCGAGGAGGATTGGGTAAGCGATTTTATTTTGTTAGCAAGTTCTAGAATGGTCCGTTCATCCGGATTTCCAAGATTTATTACTTCTCCCTTTGTATTCTGCGTAAAAAGAGCCTTTAGAAGACCGTTGAGCATGTCGTCAATAAAACAAAAGCTTCTTGTCTGTTTTCCTTCCCCGTACACGGTGATTGGTTTTTGAGAAAGCGCTTGCGTGATAAAGTTTGAGACCACCCTTCCATCATCTTTTTGCATGCGAGGACCATACGTGTTGAAAATGCGTACAATACGACCATCCACGTCATGTGTTCTGACATACGCCATGGTTAACGCTTCTCCAAACCGTTTCGCCTCATCATATACCGATCGAATTCCGTTGGGATTCACGTTTCCAAAATAAGACTCGTTTTGAGGAGATACCTTTGGATCTCCATAAATCTCGGAGGAAGAAGCATAGAGAAATCGCCCGTGGATTTTGCGCGCATATTCAAGAAGATGATATGTACCTTGAGAATTCACCAAAAGAGTTTCAACAGGATGGTTTATATAGCTTTTGGGACTTTTTTTGTTTGGAGAAGCGGGAGACGCAAGATGGAATATTGAGCGTATATCTTGTCTGTCAAGAATCTCTTTAGGCAAAGGCTCAATAAGATCGTGCTCAACAAGTTGGAACTTTCTATTGGAAATAAGCTGCTGTATGTTTTGACGGGAACCGGTAATAAAGTTATCGAGACAAATGACTCTATATTCATCCAAAAGAAGTTTTTCGCAGAGATGAGACCCAATAAACCCCGCTCCACCTGTAACCAACACGGCTTCCATACCTTATTCCCCGTTCCTCTTCTCTATTTCAAGATCGGCCGTGACCATCATTTCAACGAGTAGCTTAAAATCAACCTTAGGCTTCCATCTCAAAACCTTACGCGCCTTTGTCGCATCTCCGACTAAATAGTCTACCTCTGCAGGACGCAAGTACTCCTCCTTGTTTGGTTCAATATGTTGTTTCCAATCGGTAATCCCCACTGTCCTAAACGCAAGTTCTACAAACTCCTTCACGCTATGATTTTCTCCCGTAGCAATTACGTAATCATCCGGTATATCTTGCTGGAGCATAAGCCACATTGCCTCTACGTAGTCGCCAGCAAATCCCCAATCGCGTTTTGCATCCAGGTTTCCCAATTCAAGTTTTTTTTGTTTCCCTAGATGAATACGTGCTACCGCATGACTTATTTTACGCGTTACAAATTCAAGACCCCTGCGAGGTGACTCATGATTAAACAAAAGCCCGGAACAGGCGAATAAATCGTAACTCTCCCTATAATTGACGGTAATATAATGTCCATATACCTTGGCAACCCCATAAGGACTCCGTGGATAAAAGCGCGTTGTTTCTTTTTGAGGGGTTTCTGTTACCTTCCCAAACATTTCAGAAGAAGAAGCTTGATAAAATTTAATTTTTGGATTCACCGATCTAATTGCTTCAAGCATCCGCGTAACTCCAAGCGCGGTGAACTCTCCCGTCAAAACGGGCTGATTCCACGAAGTTTTTACAAATGATTGCGCCGCAAGATTGTAAACCTCATCGGGTTGAGTCTCCAAAAGCGCTGCTGAAAGGGAGCTTTGATCCAGAAGGTCTCCTTGGATAAGCTCAATCTTATCCTGAATATGCTTGATTCGTTCATTGCTTACCGTACTGGTGCGCCGTGTGAGTCCATACACCGTATATCCTTTTTCAAGAAGAAATTCCGCAAGATACGATCCATCCTGACCGGTTATTCCTGTAATAAGCGCTTTCTTCATACTATTCATTTTAAACAATCTTTCTCCAATAATCCAGCGTATCTTTGAGGCTTTGTTCTATGGGAATAATCGGCTTCCACGCGGTATCTTTATATATTTTGGCATTGTCGCATTCCCTATCAAACGAATCCCCAGGGCGAATGAGAGAAGAATCCTCCTTTACCGTTATGCTTGCTGATGAAAATGATAAAAGCATGCGCAGAATATCCGATATGGCATAGGATACACCGGATCCAACGTTATATGCCTCACCCGGTTTTCCTTTCTCCATAAGAAGTGTGTAGGCTCTCACAATATCTCTTACGTCGGTAAAATCTCTTTTTGGGCGAAGGTCTCCAACCATTAAAGCTCCGCTTCCCTTGCCACGCTCTATTTCTGCGATTTTCCTTGCAAAGTCGGCAACAACAAATCCTCCTTGTTGCTTCGGACCAATATGGTTAAATGGCCTAACTCTGATAATGAAAAAGTTATACGCAAGTCCATATTGCAATCCTAAAAAATCCTGAGTAATCTTTGATACCGCGTAGCTGTTCGTTGGTCGAAAAGGCGTCTCTTCGCTAATAGGAAGCTCGTCTTTTTTTACCATTCCGTATACATCTGCCGAAGAAACAATAAGGATTTTGCAATTCCCAAGGTTTGCTTGTCTTATTCCCTCCAGAAGATTTATTTGAACGGCGATATTGTTAACAATCGTGTTGAGCGGATCCTGAAAGCTTGCGCCCACAGAAGGAATGGCAGCAAGATGAAAAACAACGTCCGGTTTAATAGAACGAATGAAAGAGTACGTTCTCTTCTGATCGGTAAGATCAAGCTGAATAAGCTCAATTTTATCTTTTATATGGCGTACGTTCTCAAGACTTTTATCGGTTAAATATGTCCCGAAAACACGGTAATTTTGAGAAGAAAGGAGATGTTGAGCAAGATGGCTCCCCGCAAATCCGGAGATGCCTGTGATAAGCGCGCGTCTTGCATGCATGAAAGTTATCGCCCTACCCCCTGATATACAAATCCTAATTTTTCCATCTGCTTCTTATCATATACATTTCTTCCATCAAGAATATTGGGAGACCTCATTAAGGAATATATTTTCTTACTATCCAATTGTCTAAATTCATTCCACTCGGTCATCACAATAAGAAGATCGCTGTCTTTCGCAACCGCATAGGGATCATTACAAAACTTTACGTTTCTCAAAATTGCTTTGGCGTTATCCATGGCTACAGGATCATACGATGCGATCATTGCCCCTTCCTTAATAAGGGCGTTGATAACAGGTATGGAAGGCGCATCCCTCATATCGTCGGTATCCGGCTTAAACGCAAGGCCGAGTACTCCGATTCTCTTTTGCGATACATCTTCTTTTAACAAACGCTTTGCTTTTGTAATGATATTGGCAATTGCGTGTTCATTGACGGCCTCGACTGCCTTAAGAAGGGAAAAATCATACCCATAACCCTTTGCGATTACAATGAGCGCTTTCACATCTTTGGGAAAGCAGCTTCCTCCATACCCTGCTCCCGGAGCGAGAAATGAACTCCCAATTCGTTTATCCAGTCCTACTCCTTCGAGTACTTTTAACGCGTTCGAGCCGGTAAGTTCGGACAAGTGCGCAATTGCGTTGGCAAAAGAGATTTTGGTGGCAAGAAAAGCGTTTGATGCGTATTTGATCATCTCCGCGGTTTCTATGGTCGTAAGAACCATCTTTGCATTAAGAAGACCGTGCAGTTTTACGAGCAATTCTTCTGCCCGTTTGCTTTCGGTTCCAATGACAACCCGATCCGGATTAAGCGTATCTCCAATCGCACAACCCTCTCGCAAAAACTCCGGAGCCGACGCAATATCAAAAACAGCCTTTGGGGAGATTGCTTCTTGAATGATAGACCTTATTTGTTTATTCGTCCCTACGGGGACGGTGCTTTTTGTTGCTACCACCGTGTATCCATCCAAATGCTTCCCGATTTCTTTTGCAACCTCAAAGACCACGGACAAATCCGCTTCTCCATTTTTTTTAGGAGGGGTTCCCACCGCAATAAATACCACTTCTGATAAAGGAATTGCTTCCTGATAATCTAGGGTAAAGATGAGCCGCTTTGCTTTGATGTTCTTTTTTACCATTTCCTCAAGACCGGGTTCGTAAATGGGGAGTATTCCCTTTTGGAGGTTTTGTATTTTTTGGGGAGTGTGGCCGACAACCCATACCGTATTGCCAAGATCAGCAAACACCGTTGCGCTTGTCAATCCCACATACCCGTGACCGACAAAAGTAATCGTCATGTGTTTTGTAATTGATGTTTTATTTCATCAATCCCTTCCGTAAACGATTTCATAATTACCCATACTGTTTCTCATAGTAATCTTTATACGCTCCGCTTTTTACCCGTGTCCACCACTCCTTATGCTCTCTATACCACTCGATAGTTTTTGCCAACCACTCATCAAACGTGTGCTGGGGTTTCCATCCCAGCTCTTTATTGATCTTTGTCCAATCCATACTATAGCGCCTGTCATGTCCTGGACGATCTTTTACAAATTCAGTTAAATCCTCGCCTTTTCCCAGAATTGCGAGGATCTTTTTTATGACGGCAAGATTGTTAATATCCTGCGTAAGCCCCCCCACGCAATATGTTTCCCCTTCCTTGCCTTTCTCTAATACCATCTCTATCGCGCGGACATGATCCTCTACATACAACCAGTCTCGAACATACCGACCGTCTCCATATACCGGAACTTTTCTTCCTTCAAGAATATTCGTTATGGCAAGAGGTATAAGCTTTTCGGGAAACTGATAGGGACCAAAATTATTAGAGCAATTGGTGATGGTAATGGGAAGGCCATAGGTTACTGCGTATGCTCGCACCAGGTGATCTGAACCTGCTTTGCTTGCCGCGTAAGGGCTTCTGGGATTATAAATCGTCTTTTCGTTAAACGTACGGGGATCGTTAAGCTCAAGACTTCCAAATACCTCATCTGTTGATACGTGGTGGAAGCGCTTCACTTTATGTTTTACACAGGCTTCAAGCAACACATGGGTTCCTACCACATTGGTCAACACAAAAGGGGACGGCTCGGATATAGATCTATCAACATGGGATTCGGCGGCAAAATGAACAACAACGTCAACTCCCGCAATCGCCTTATGAACCGCTGTCGAATCTGTTATATCTGCGTGGATAAATGTATGCTTTGCCAAAGGAGGAAGGCTTGCGAGATTCTCCAGATTACCCGCATAGGTAAGCTTATCCATGTTGCGTATTTCATCATGGGGATGATTGAGCGCCCAATACAGAATAAAATTCGCGCCAATAAATCCCGCTCCGCCGGTTACCAATAATCTCATTGTTTTTTTTTCTTTCTTAATTCTTTTAGTAAAAAAAGTCCTACCATAGTTGTTGAGCTTTGTATCTCAAGAGATATAACTTTTTCTATCGCTTCTCTTAACGGTATTTTTACAAGCGAGATGTCTTCATCTTCTTCCGGATGTGGTTCTCCAAATTTAAGCTCTCTTGCTAAGAATAGGTGGGCAACGGATCGAACGACGCTTGCGGATCCTTCAATCATCCCCATGTGCTCCCACTGCGCCGCCTTAATGCCAGTCTCTTCAAAAAGTTCTCTTTCTGCCGAAGAGATTGGTTTTTCTCCTTTGTCAACATGCCCTGCGACTGCCTCAAGAATGGTACGCTCCAGTAAGTACCGGTACTGTCGAATCAAATATACGTTTCCAACTTCATCCATGGGAAACACTACAACAATTGGATCTCTTAATACGTTTTTGTGAATATGCGTCTTATTTAACCCTTTAAGGGTTGAACCTTTAAAGGTAACTTTACTGACTCTAAAGAGTTTTGTCCTAAGGACATCTTTTCTAGAAACCACTTTTAAATGAGTCATTGGTTTAGGATAATTCTCCATTTTTTACTTTTTCTGCTACCAAATTATTTGCCCGCAAGAGCTCATCATAGGAAGTTCCCGCGTCAATCCACCAATCAATGATCTCACAGCCCAATGTCCCTTCTTTTAGATAAAAATTATTAAGATCTGTTACCTCCAGTTCCCCCCTTGCTGATGGAGAAAGATTTTTAATAAAGCTGAACACGCGCTCGTCATACATATAGATTCCGGTCTGGGCGATGTCTGATTTTGGATGTTCCGGCTTCTCTTCTATGGAAAGAACTTTGTCCGCATCGTCCATTTCAATAACCCCGTATTGTTTTGATTGCGTGTCCATTTTTACTCCAAACACTACTGCTCCTTTTTCTTTTTTTTCGAACTGATTAATTGATTCCTTAAGATCAAAATGAAAAATGTTATCCCCCAAAATCACGACAATTCGTTCGTTTTTGGCAAACTCCTCTCCCAACAATATGGCATCCGCAATGCCGCCTTTTGGATTCTTCTGGTAAGCGTAACTGAGCGTAATGCCAAAATCTTCTCCGGATTTAAGAAGATTAACAAAATGACCGGCGTGATCGGGAGAACTGGTGAGAAGAATTTCTTTCACTCCCGCATCAACAAGCGCTTGAAGAGGATAATAAATCATCGGCTTGTTGTAAATAGGTAACAGATGCTTGTTGGTAACCCATGTGAGAGGACGAAGTCTTGTGGCAAGTCCTCCTGCTAAAATAATTCCTTTCATATAATTGACTGAAATAAGAAGAGAAATACTGCTATTGCCAGGCTTCCTATGAGCACATATTCTATCACAATTTTTGCCGTTGTGTCGTGATGGACAACATGATGCATAATTGCCAAAAAAACGTAAAAAACAGACGTTGCCACAATAATAGCCATTTGAAGGATCCTGTCATAAGACGCATTCCAAAACGAAACAACTCCTAAAAAAAGAACCATAAGAAGAGAGGCGTAGTAGCTTGGGTGTTGCTTAATGTGCAAAAACATATTAAAGCACTACTCCTTTAATAAAGGTTATCAAAAGAATAAGCATTCCTCCCAGGAAAAATATATGGTCAATGTTGTGTCCCACAACTCTTATAATTTTTCTACGTGTAATAATAATCATATCTACCACAAAGACTACTACAAAAAGAGCAATAGTTCCTATCCCTATGTTTTTAGAAAAAGAAAAGTTGTCTATGAACGGCACGTTTTTAATAGATGGATAGACTGCGGCAAGCTGCTGTGAAGATAATCCTTGCTTAGAGGTTCCCTGCTCGGAAACTTGAGATGAAGGCTGATAAGAAACGGTGCTCTTATTTCCAAACATCTGGACAACAAGGGTTGTTTTTTCTCCAAGAAGTTCCCCGTCAACAACCGCAAAGCCGATATCCTGATAGTATGAGGAAAGAAGGTTCTCTCTGTGGGATGAGCTTTTCATCCACGCGTCCACAACTTCTTCCGATTTATCAAATCCTCGCGCCAGATTTTCTCCGGCATATACATAACTGTACCCTGCTTTCTTGAAAAACGTCCAGGGCGTATCTCCACTTGGAGAATTATGCGCCCAATAATTTTGACCAAACATGTTTTTTGCCTTATAGAGCGCTGCGTCGGAAAGCTCTTGGTCAAGACGTAAAGGCTGAATCCCTTTTCCTTCTCTTTCTCTATTGGTCTCCTCCAGAAGCTTTTGTATTGAAATGTTTGTTGCGGTCCCAAGAACTTGGGAAAAACGGGATTCTCCTACTTGCAAAACAATGCTTCCCAAAAGAAATATACCGATAAAGAAAAGGAGGCTCTGGTGATGGAGTATCTTGGGACGGTGGTTGTTAGACGGACGAGGAAGAAACAAGTGATGGAAAAACTCTCTCATGTATTGAGTATATCACTGATATTCTGCTCCTACAAATGTTCCTATCTTTTTCTTATTTACGCTGATTGCCAAAGCAAAAGAGAGCGCGTTTGCAATGGCTATTCCAACCCTAAGACCCGTGAAAGAACCAGGACCGGTATGAACCTCAATCCCTTTTAGCTCTTGAAGTCTTATTCTATGCTTCTTTAAGATTGAATCAATCATGGGTAGCACTACTTGGGATTTCTGAGACCCAATCTCTTGAAAACTCCAATATTCATTTTTCTGTATACGAACCCCAATTTTTATTTCTTTATTGCTGGAAGAATCAATAAGTAGCGCTATATTTTTTTTTAATTTTTTATTGTTGTTTTTCATTTTTCGTTTTACATTTTTAGTTCTATTTCTATTGCTCCTTTCCGCCGTATGACCCATGGACTATTCGCACAATCAACTACGGTCGACGCCTGTTTGATAGCACATTCACCTTGAACTACAAAATCAACAAGGCTTACTAAACGCCTATCAATCTCTTTTGTGGAAAAAGGCGTTTTTTCTCCATGAAAATTTGCCGAAGGACCAAGAATCCCCACTCCCACTTCTCGAATGATGGTTCGGATAATGGGATGGTTAGGAATGCGCACTCCTAATGTGTCTCCTCCTCCCCTCACCAAAGACGGCACCTTCACTTTATTACAGTACAGTATTATAGTGAGCGCGCCGGGCCAATATGGCTCGATGAGCTTGTCTATAACCTCTTTTGGAATGGGCTTAAGAAGCTCTTGGGCCATCTTGACCGTATCCACAAGAACCGGCATTGCCTGTGTTTTGGGCCTTTTTCGAATCTTAAATAATCGATCGACCGCTTTCTCATCATCCACCCTGCATCCAATGCCAAACGCGGTATCGGTAGGGAAAATGACAATTCCTCCTTCTTTTAGAATTTTAACTGCTTTTTTTATTTCACTCTCCATGGAGATCAGCTAATTTTTCTTATCGATATCTTTCGTTTATTATCCGAAATATAACTAAACTCAATATCCCACCTCTCTTTTGGCAACAAATCACCCATTTTTTCCGCCCACTCGATTGCGACAATATTGTTTGGATTGCTTAGTATCTCAAGCAATCCCAAGCTCTGAATATCTTTCTCATCTTGAACACGATACAAATCAACATGGTAAAACATTCCATACGTCCTGACAATAATAAAGGTGGGGGAAATAATCCGTTGGGTAATCCTCAAACCTTTGGCTAGGCCTTGCACAAACGTTGTCTTTCCGCTTCCTAATTCTCCAAACAATAAGATAGTTGTAGGACAAGAAAGCGTTTTGCCGATCGTCTCTCCCAACGCGTGCGTTTCTTCCTTACTGTGCGTTACTACCGTTTGCTCTCTCATGCTTGAAATTGATTATTCTGATACACACGAAACGCAAGTATACCACAGGCAGAAAACAGCACCAACCCTCCGCCCATAAGGATAAAGGGGAGCTTTGAGGAGGATTTTTGAACTTTAACCAAAGGCGTAGGCGGAACGGGCGTAGGAGTTGTTTTTGTTCCCAAAACAGCGTTTGCTTTTGATGATAGAGTTGGAGAAGGGTGAGGAGTTGGGGAAGGGAGACTTGAAGGCTTGGGAGTAGATGAAGGTGTTGGGGTCTTTGTGGGAATTGGAGTTGGAGCTCTTGTAGGGGTAGGCGCTGACGTGGGAGGAACTTGTGTTGGAGACGGAGATGGCGTGGGAGTGGGAGTAGGAGTAGGATCGGGTTCATTGATCAACAAGGAAAGATTATTATTAGACCAGTTGACGGAAGACGTATTTCCACCGCTCGTAATATAGTAAAATCCGACTTTGAAGTTGTACTCACTTTCTCCTTGATAACCGCTGTCTGAAAAATCGCTTTTTGCAATTAACTTATTATCCCACTCGCCCATTTTTATTTGACGTTGATTCAATGTTGTTTCCCCATTTTTTATCCACGCATCTTCTTTTTTTGTAAAGCCGAAATAGTTTGTACTTCCTTCTTTGTAGAAAGCCCCTTTAATGTAGATTACTTCTCCTTCGGTAAACCCTGAGGCAGAAGCGGTAACTGTCATTTCTTCTTCTCCAAATAAAGACTGTCTGTCTGTGGTTATGATTAAACTTCTTGCTGCAAGTACTCGCTTAGGGAACAAGAAAAGAAATACTGCAAAAAGAACTAATAAAAATAAGAGTGGTTTTTTTAATTTTTCACTTTTCACTTTTCACTTTTATTGCACGTGCCAGTACCACGAAATAAGTCCACCTCCGTGATCCACTGCCGCATAGTTCATTGACGCACCTCCACAACCGGTACCTCCTTTATAAAGCGTTCCGTCTCTGGGCGCCTTTATTATCGATGAGGATTTTGATTCCATATCAATTCCCGAATGTGTACCGTTTGGATAAAAAGAACGCGCATATCCGTGCGATCCATACCCCTGATTGACGAGAATCACCTCATCAAGCGGCCAATTCCAGTCTCCTCGGGGCCCTACGGTGCCATAATAATCATACCGGTCTGATCCATAGCTATATTCATATGAAGCATTGGGTCTTAGATAGTTATTTGGGTCTTGCACATTTCCATCCTTGGTGAACTCAAAATGAAGATGAGGACCGGTCGAACAGTAAGGAGCGCCTGTATTGCCTACTACTGCAATAGGATCTCCCTGCTTAACAGGAGTTCCATCTTTCAACTCAAGTGCTCTGATTACTCCCTGAATTGCGGATTGTTCTGCCCGCGATTTTGCCAACAATTCTTGATATTTCTTTTCATCATTTTTGGTTACCTCAAGGAGCGCTTCCTTACTCTTTTTATCCTGATCAAGTTGGGCAACATACCCTTCCAGCTGGCCCTGCAGAGTTTCTACTTTTGCTTTTTTCTCCTCAAAAATGGCTTTTTGATTGGTGTAGTCGTTTTTTGCCTGTTGGGTTTCGTAAATGACTTTTCTATCATGCGCCTGCACAATTCTCAAATAATTTACGCGGGAGACAAAGCTTGAAATACTATTTGAAGACAGAAGGATTTGCAAAGGACCGATGTTCCCAAACTCATACGTAACCACCACTCTGTTGATGAGAACCTTGGTGAGAGAATCCAGCGCTTCCTCAAGGCGGGAGATTTTTTTGTTTGCGGTATCTATGTCCTCACTCAAATCAACAATTTGCTGCTTGGTTGAGCTAATGCGAAGTTCGGTAAGTCTGATCTGATTATTCATGGTTGTAATCTGGGAAGACAACGTTTTTTGCTGACCTTGAAGTGACGTGATCTTTGATTCGAGATCGCGAATTTGGTTTTGAATTTCCGAAAGCTTTGAGGAAGATGGACTAGTAGTTGGTGTTTGGGCAAACAAAACATTCTTGCCCAAAAAAACCATAGCCAAAAGGATTCCTACTAAAAACAAACAGGCGCGTGTACGAATTGCAAAACTCATAGCACATAGAAGCATTACTTTAAATAGCGAAGAACAGCTAAGAAACTGGAAAACACCCCAAGCAGTATCCCAAGAAGAATCTCCACGGCAAGAATCTCCAATAAAATAATCGATGAAAATGGCAATACGGAAACTCCTCCAAGAAAATTGTTGAGAAAAGGCGTTGCGTACCACAAAATACCACTTGCTATGCACCAGGCGACTACCGCTCCCACAACGCCGTACAGCATCCCTTCAAAAATAAAAGGCCAGCGAACATACCAACTCGTCGCGCCTAAAAGCCTCATGATTTCAATTTCTGTCTTCTTTTGAGAAATTTTAATTCCAATAACAATAACAAGGATTAAAACAGAGCTTATGCCAAGAACTGCGATGAGGGTTATTCCCACTGTCCTGAGGGCGTTTGTCCATAAAGTAAGTTTAGAAACAAGATCTTTTTGGTAGATAACTTCCGCAACAATCGGAGCGTTTTTAAGCAGCGTGTAAATCTCGGACAGGTCTTGAATCTTATACGTTGATACCTCAAGAGACGCAGGGAGAATATCCGCCGTCACAAACTCAAGGAGAATTGGCTCGTCTTTATTTTGCTCCTCATATATCTTAAGCGCTTCTTCTTTTGAGACAAATTTTGTTGCGGAAACTTTTCCCGTTTGTTTTACTGCTTCTTTAAGAACTTGCATCTCTTCTTGTTTTGTCTCATTCTCAAAAAAAGCAGTTACTTGCGGTTGTGATTCTAAAAAGGCTATAATCCTTGAGGATCCGACAATAAGAAATATAAACATTGAGACAACAAAAAACGTCTGCATCACAATAAGAATAGCCGCTATTGACTGATACGGAGAACGACGAACGTGTTTCCACGTTGTGTTAATCAAGCTCATATTTTCCTTTCTTTTCATCTTTGATAATGCGGCCCTTCTGAAGAGCGACTACCCGTTTTTTAAACTCGTTCACAATATCTGCGTTATGCGTTGCCATAAGAACCGTTGTCCCTTTTTTGTTGATATCGCCAAGAAGATTCACGATTTCCCTGCTGGTTGTGGGATCAAGGTTTCCTGTTGGTTCATCCGCAAGAAGAACTTCCGGGGAGAGCGCAAGGGAGCGTGCGATTGCCGTCCTTTGCAATTCTCCTCCTGACAGTTGAAGAGGAAATTTATCCCGATGGGCCGTGAGCTCAACCTGCCCAAGAAGCTCTTCGGCTCGTTTTATCGCCTCACTTACGGGAACCCCCACTACCTCAAGAGGAAGAAGCACGTTCTCAAACACCGTTCTATCAACAATAAGCTTTAAATCCTGAAATATAACGCCTATCTTTTTTCTTAGATGAGACACTCTACTATGGGGAAGTTTAATTAAATCAAAATCACCAACAACAATGCTCCCTTGCGAGGGCAGCATTTCACGAATGAGAAGACGGAACAGCGTTGTTTTTCCAGAACCCGTTGGGCCTACGATAAAAACAAATTCCCCTTTTTCTATGGAAAGGTTTATTTCCGTAAGTCCGTATGCTCCGCTCCCAAACATTTTTGAAACATTCTCAAGCTGTATCATTACTCCAATATCTCAACACGACCCACATCCATAAGCCATCCTGCTTTTTGCGCTTTCTGCGTCTGTCCCCAAGCTTTAATTTTTCTTCCCACAAGAGTAGAAAGGTCTATGACAGACGACGTAAAATACACATATTGACTTTCTCCCCCCACTCTTACCAAATGATACTGTCCTTCTCCGTCAATTCCCCCTTCCGCAAGCGTTCCTTCTACCAAATCCTTAAATGTTTCCGTATCCGAAGAACCTACAACAGTACCTTTGACAAGGTCTACATTTTGAGATCCCTTAACGCTACTGCCTGCAGGAAAAGTTGGTATTCTTCCTCCGCGTGAAATCAAAAATCCGGTTCCAACACCCAACGCAATCGCTATCCCAATTACCCCCAAAAGAAACGGGGACAAAAAAGAACGTTTTTCACTCTGGTCAAAAGGATGCACCATTGATTGAGGTATTTCTTGTTGATCCATATGCCTCACCTCCTTCTAGTAAACCATATTTTCTCCTGTTTGACAACCGCAATTATATGGCAAGCTGCGACTCAATAAATCCATCCAGGTCTCCATCGAGCACGGCTTGTGTATTGGATGTCTCATAATTGGTCCGTAAATCTTTTACCATGTGATAGGGGTGTAGTACGTAAGAGCGGATTTGATTACCCCATCCGGGCGTTTTATATCCTCCCTTATAGAGCGCTTCTTCTTTCTTTTTCTCTTCCTCCTGAAGCGCCCAAAGTTTTCCAAATAAAATCTTGAGGGCATATTCTCTGTTTTGATTCTGGTAGCGCTCCGATTGCGCCGTTATTACAATGCTTGTTGGTTTATGTCGTAGACGTACCGCAGAAGAAACTTTTTGAACGTTTTGCCCCCCATGGCTGCTTGCTCGAAAAAACTGCCATTCCAAATCGTCTTCTTTCACCTTGATACTCTGGGTATCAATATGCGGAAGAACCTCAACAAGTGCAAATGATGTCTGACGCAAGTTATCCGCGTTAAAAGGGGACTGTCTTACCAGCCTATGGACGCCTGCCTCTCCCTTGAGATATCCATACGCAAAACGCCCCTCAACCGAAACAGTTACCGATTTAATTCCCGCTTCTTCACCGAGCGTTTGATCAATCACCTTCTGTTCCCATCCTTTTTTTTCGAAAAAACGACTATACATGCGAAAGAGCATTTTTGCCCAATCCATAGCCTCAACTCCTCCTTGTCCCGAATGGATAGAAACAAGTGCCGGACCTTCATCGTAAGGATCGGAAAGATACGCGAGCGTCTCAAGCTCCGTAAGCAGCTTTTCCGCTTCTTCGGACTTCCCCTGATCAATAAGCACACTAAGCGCTTCTATCTCTTTAAGCTCTTTCTGAAGAATGCTTAATGTCTTCATTTGTTCTGCCGCTTTCTTATGATCTTTCCAAAAAGCAGGGACTAGCGCTTGTTCCTCAAGCTCACGAATCTCCTTTTGCTTTTCCTCTACCTTAAGCTTTGACAATAACGTTAAAAAACGGGATCGAAGTTCTTCCATAGTAAAAACCTACATAAAAAAAGTAAAAGCAAGCGCAAGCGCACCAATACTCATAACAATGATTATCCCTATTCCAAGAATATTCAGCCGTTTATTGTTTGTGTGATCTCCCATAATTTTTTTATTGTTTGTTATGTGAAAAATCATTATAAGAAGAGGAACGGCAACAATCCCATTGATAACAGCAGTGTAGTATAACGCGCTCATGGGATTAAATCCAATAAAATTAATACCCATGCCAATCAGTGTTGCTATCACGATAATCGAATAAAACCCTCCCGCCTGCGTTACTTTTCGATATAGCCCTTCTTTCCAACCTAAAGCTTCGGAAACAGCGTAAGAAGCAGAACCGGCAAGAATGGGTACCGCTAAAAGTCCCGTCCCGATGATGCCAAGAGCAAAAAGCGATGAAGCATATATTCCCGCAAGGGGAGCAAGAGACCCCGCTGCTTCTTGAGCGCTTGTAAGGTATCGGATTTTTGCCGGAAAGAGCGTTGCTCCTGCTGCAATAATGATAAAAAACATAACGATATTTGAAAAAAACATACCAATAACTGTATCCGTCGTGAGTCTTGATATGTCCTTGGTGTTAACCTGCGGCAACCCAGCTCCCATCTGCCGCAGTTTATGATGCACAACTTCTTCTTCAACCTCCTCAGATGCCTGCCAGAAAAAAAGATAGGGAGAAATCGTAGTTCCTAATACCGCAACAATGTTGAACAGATAATCTTTCGTGAACTCAATATGAGGAATAATCGTTGATTTGAAAACAAGCACCCAGTCAACATCAATAAAAAAAACAACTGCTATATAGGCAAAAAGCGCAAAGGCTAAGAACTTGAGATAGTAAAAATATGTTTTGTATGAAATAAAAAGCTCAAGAGCCAGAATAATAATCACAACCGCTATTACCGACGCCAGATATGGAAACCCAAAGAGAAGCTGCAAAGACGCACCAATCGCCCCAAGATCAGTGCCAATATTGATTGTATTGGCAAACAAAACTAAAAGAACAACAGGGTAGAGAATCTTTTTGGAATAGTGCTGTTTAATAACTCCGGCAAGTCCTTTGCCGGTAACCAGACCGACACGCCCGCACATTGTCTGCACTGCGACCATAAAGGGAAACGAAAATAACGATGTCCACGTTTGAGAAAATCCAAACAAAGCTCCTGTCTGGGCATACGTTGCTATTCCGGAAGGATCATCGTCTGATGCGCCCGTAATAAAACCTGGTCCAAGGCGTTTGAAAAATCGCGTAATTATCTTCATAACGAACTACACACTTTTACACATGCATCTCTTAGTTGATTTTGCGGATACTCTTGAAGCGTTTTTAAGTCGTTTACCACTTTCTGAAGCTGAGGAGAAGAAGACGCGATATCTTCAAGTGTCAGTTTTCCTACTTGGTTTTTGATTCCTTCCAGTTTTTCTTTTAATTCTTCTTGAGAAGGAATTTGCTTAGGAAGAGACGGGCTGACTTCATCTTGAGGCTCTATGTTGGATTCTGTTCCAAGTACCGATTGAGGCTGGTTTGAACGAACAGATTGATCCTGTTTTTTTTCCAAATACTGATCAATAACAAACGTTTTTAGAACAAGCCCTCCTCCCCCAAGAAGCGTAATTCCCCCTACAAAAGCAAGGATAATCCGTTTTATATTCCATACTTCTTCTTGAAGGACATCCAGCTTTTGCATGATGTCATTGTAGGTAATAGTGTTTTTATTTGCAAGCAAAAAGGTTATTCGTTGGGAGGATTCCAAAAGGTGGCTCCTAGAGCATCCCACGCAAGTCTCTTCTCATCAGGATTTTGCACATTAAAAACCTCACTCACAAAATAAAATAAGTCATTTTCGCAATCATTATAATTTACGCACCCATGCGCAATCCCTCTTGGGATATAGAGAAGTTGCGACAACCCTCCTCCTAATACTATTTTTATACTTTTCCCTTTTGTGGAAGAAGTTTTGCGGATATCCCAAAGCCCCACAGTCAATCTTTGAGAAGGCACAACATACCACATTTCATCCTGAATGAGGTGAAGATGCCATGCTTTTACCGCATGAGGGAGCATTCTGCTCCTGTTGATCTGTGCTATCTTAAATCCCAAAACTCCTTCTACCACCCCGCTCTCGCTAAAGCGCAGGAGTTCACTAAAATCGCCGTCTTCTGCTACGTGATTTTTGAGTTCAATGATTCGCACTCCTTCAAGTGTTTGTTTTTTGGAATAATCCTGCGTGTATACTCTTGAGGATACCGAATCGTCTATATCCTCAATGGTAAGCGGCTTTGACATATCTAAATTGTAATTTTTTACGCTTTCTTTGTCAACCCTGAGCGACAGTCGAAGGATCAACCAAGGATAAAACGGTAGATACAATAGAATCCGCGTCTATCTCTGCTCGTCTTAAAAGCTCATCTTTGATCCCGGAATGGGAAATTTCTTTTACCCCCATCTTATGCACGCGCCCTCCGTGTTCAGACGCAAAAGCCGCAACTGCGTCCCCCATTCCTCCGTCAATAAAATGATCCTCCACGGTGATAATGCGGTTTTCTTTTGTTTCTTTAAGACAGTCCTTAAGCGTTTTTTTATCTAGAGGTTTTATGGAATACAGATCAACGACCCGAATTAAAATGGTTTTCTTCTTAAGAATTTCATGCGCTTTTAACGCTTCAAACACGGTAATCCCGCACGCAACAACGGTAAGAATGTCCGAAGAAGACTTTTTAAGAACTTTTGAGCCCCCAATTTCAAACGTATCATTTTCCGAATATAAAACAGGAGTTTTGGGCCGCAGGGTGCGCAGATATGAAATTCCCCTATGCGATGCTATTAAAGGAAGAAGTTTTGCGGTGCTTACAACGTCACACGGATGGACCACAACGGAATGGGGAATAGTTCTGAACATCGCAATATCCTCAAGTCCCATTTGAGACGGTCCGTCCTCTCCAATCGAAACCCCTGCGTGGGATCCCACAAACTTGATATCTGCTTTTGAAAGTGACGCCATGCGAATTTGATCAAACGCACGGGTTAAAAACGCGGCAAACGAAGATATAAATGGGATAGCTCCCCGCTTGGCAAATCCTAACCCAACTCCTACCATGTTCTGCTCTGCAATAAAGCATTCTATAAAGCGATCCGGAAACTCCTTCTTAAAATCCTGTGAGAAGGTTGAGTTTTTAACATCGCCATCCAATGCGTAAATAAGAGGATTTTTATCTGCGATTTGAGCTAAAACTTCTCCGTAAACTTCACGAGTTGCTATTTCTTCTCCGAGTCTATAACGAAAGCGCGAGGGATGGGTGGTGCTAGCGGGTGACA